>Ga0209386_1000567_pt1 | contig 17635 bp, 13 predicted proteins | sample NGEPertwo_FD_184510 | JGI IMG/M metagenome (GOLD analysis project Ga0209386, IMG submission 184510) | Arctic peat soil microbial communities from the Barrow Environmental Observatory site, Barrow, Alaska, USA - NGEE Permafrost154B-two... | ecosystem: Environmental > Terrestrial > Soil > Wetlands...
GAGTTGGACAGCAACGACTAGCTTTTTCGAGCGTTGAGGATACCATGCCAGCTGATCTTCCAACTCTGGATTTCAAGGCATCCCTCCAGGCTATGGAAAGTAAAGGAGCTTTGAGTTGGCAAGAATCTCAGGTCATAGCAGGAAAGCAAAAATTATTTTCTCTCACTATACCACTCTCTAGCCATGGTCATGTAGTTGGAGCTATTTGTTTCTGGTTTTTTAATGGAGCTATTCGTCAAGGCATTGTTTCTTTAATGACGTCACTTGCCGCCGACTTGGCTCAAGGATTACATAATTACCAAAGTTTTTGCGCTCATAGCCACAGACGTCTTAACAAAGAGTTGGAAATTGCTAAGCAAATTCAGACCTCCTTTTTGCCCAAGAAAATAGCCCAAATTGCAGGTAACTCTATTGCCTTTCAATCGATAACTGCTTACGAAGTGGGCGGCGATTATCTTGATATATTTCAAACTCAAAACAATTTAGTAGGAATTGCCTTAGGGGATGTGATGGGAAAAGGAATTCCAGCGGCTTTATGGATGGCTATGACAAGGGTGACATTAAATACAATAGCTAAGAGTGGTGTCCAACCACATGTGGTGCTTGAAGAAGTCAATAAAATGCTTTATCAGGACCTAGTTGAGCGAGACACTTTTGTAACATTGCTTTATGCTCTTTATGAGCCGGTAAAGAAAGTTCTTCTTTTGGCAAATGCCGGACATCTTCCCCCGCTTGTGTTTCATAGCATAACCGGTCAATATGAGTTATTCAAAGTTAAAGGTCCCTACATTGGAGGCATTGAAAATAGAAAATACCAATTAGCAGGGGTGCAGTTGATAGCTGGTGATGTAGTGCTTTTTTATAGCGACGGTTTAACAGAAGCGACTAACTCCAGCGGTAAGCAATTTGGGTTAAGCAATATTGTTGACGTTGTGAGCAAGAATTCTCTGTTTGACGCGCAGCAAATCGTTGACAGTTTAACGATTCATGTTAGCCAGTATCTCGGAAATTGTCAGCAGAAGGATGACATTACCTTCGCGTGTTTGAAAGTGGTGGGATAAGTCCTGGGGGGTGAAAGCATGGCTTTAGAGAAAGACTTAACGGTAGAAGGGCAAACCCGCAGAGGGAATTTTCTAAAAAAATTGGAAGTTAAAGATAAAGTAAATTCAAAAAATCCGTTTGGCAGGTCTGCAGATCAAGGAACTAATAATGAGGCCCAGAACGGTTCTGTTATGTTTAGTAACGGCCAGGTCATAGTACGTAACCCCCAAGGGTTAGGTAAATTTCCTACAATAAGCCAAGGAACGAAAGTAGAAGTTCTGATAAACGGTGAAAAAATTACCGGCATTGCTTTTGTCAAAGAAGGTGATCATATTGAGGTACAGGTTGTTAATACGGAGCCATCATTTTCGCTCAATCTTAAAATATCAAAAGACAGAATGAAAGCATCATTATTTATGCGAAAGAAACTTGGCAAACGGTATGAGATTGAGGATATTCCCCCATCGTTGAAGATATGCATATCGGCGAAATGCGGACAGGAAATATGGCCGGAGGTCGAGCTCCAGCAAGTGCTGAATTTACTGCACGAGAACAAGGTCATTTTTGGTATTCAAGAAGATGCTATTCAAGAAGCAGTTGCTTTTCAAAAAAAAGAAATCTCCATAGTGGTTGCGGTGGGTCAGGAACCAACCGGAGTACAGGATTCCCAAATTGTTTATACTTACAAAAAACAAGTTGCTAACCAAGACAGTCGTTTTCAAAGTGGAAATGTGTTATTGTTATCGGTTGCAATCGACGAGATCTTGGCTGTAAAACAACCTTCAGTCCCTGGATATCCAGGGACTGATGTTACCGGAGAGACTGTACCACCACGTCAACCTAAAGACGAACCAATTCTTATTAAAGGTGGAGTACGGTTAATTAACGATGAGACAGTAGCAGTGGCTACTATCTCTGGTAAACCGGTCTTGGAAGGCTCTTTTCGCAAGTATTTATCGGTTGATCCCGTTTATGTTGTTAACGGTGATGTGGGGATTAATACTGGGAATATAAGCTTTATAGGAAATATTCTTATTACCGGGAGTGTGTTAGACGGGTTTAGCGTTGATGCTGGGGGAAGCATTGAGGTCTGGGAGAATGCCATGCACGCAACCTTGTATGCCAACCGGGAAGTAACGATTCGTAAAAATGCTATCTCGACTAGGATCCAAGCGGGTGGTCTATCTGTCAATTATATGCAGATCTTACAGATGCTCCGCATTTTGCAAAGCCGTCTTGAAAGTATGTTCAATGCCGCGACGATTCTCAAGAGTCAGCCGTTTTTTTCCACTGCTGATCTTAAGGCTAAAGGGGAAGGACAACTTGTGCAACTATTGATTGACTTCAAGTACAAAGATATACCCAAGATAGTCACTGCTTTCGTGCAGACCTTATGTGAGGCAAACAAAGTCTTGGACCCGCTGATTTCGGAAGTTGCCACCGACCTGAAAGATAAACTTTGCAATTTAGGGCCTTTGCGTATAAAAGAACAAGTCGAAGTTGAGATGCTCATTGCCAATGTACAGAAGGCAGTTGCAACGGTAGAGTCGCTAATTTCTACTAAAGTTAATATTACCGTAAATTATGTGCAAAACAGTGCCATCAGGACCACTGGAGACATTGCCGTTATGGGACCGGGCAGTATTGCTTCGGAACTGGAGGCCGGGGGTAGTATTTTGATTCTCTCTGGCAAAGTCAGAGGTGGTCGTCTTATCGCCCGAGACAAAATAAAAATAGGGGAAATTGGTTCACCAACAGGTGACTCGGGGGTTAACATTCAGTTACTGGACAATTGTTGTTTGGAAGCTAAATTTGTTCATTCGGGAATAAAATTAGAACACGGTACTGAACGTCTTCTCATTCAAGAACATTACCGTGACCTACGAGCGTGGGTGAATGAGAGTGGTCAGCTGAAGCTTGAAGGAGTTACCAAGCAATTAGAAAGAGGGTCACACGGTAATGATGCTTGAAATTAAAACGGAGATCGCAAATAAAGTGGCTACGCTCCATTTTGACGGGTTTCTAGATATTTCCACCGTTGATTTGATTCAGATATCTGTGAGTAAACTGATAGATATTCATGAAGTCAACTTTGATTTTGACAAGATTACGTTCGTCGATTCTACGGGTATAGGCACCATCAGTAAAATTCTCAGAAAACTGAATTCTGAAGGAGTTACTGCTAAAATCATAAATATCCCGGTAGGTGTGTTTGAGGTTTTAGAAATCCTTGGTTTACCAGAAATATTTGGTGAAGAAATCTTTCAGATAAAAAACTGTTAAATAGAAATTCTTCCATTTTGCATAAGGAGGGTAAAATGGGCAAAGCAAGAAAATTAAAAATGTGGTATCAAGGCAGTATTAAACGGAAAATGACTTTCAAAGTAGCTATTTACGTAAGTTTAATTCTTCTATCCATATTGAGTTCCTATTATTATATCTTTCACGAGATTTTTAAGGAAAGATTTCAAGTTGAAGTGACTAATGTAGCGGCGACTGTAGCTTCGTTAATCGATGGTCAGGAACATAACCGATTACAAACACATCCTGATGAGAATAGTGTAGAATACCTTAAAGTCCAAGGGTTGCTCCAAGCTTTTTTAACCAATAATTATTATATAAAGCATATTTATACTCTGCAAAAATTAAACGGGGTAACCAAGTGGGCCTATGTTGTGGATGCAGATACTACCGAAAACCATCACCACATTGGTGACAATTATGCTGTAATCGACCAGGAAGTAATAAAAAATGCATATAACGCTCCAATAGCTGACAATGACTTTGAGACAGATCAGTGGGGCACTTTTCTTTCTGGCTTCGCACCCATTAAAAATAGCAAGGGACAAACCATTGGCATAGTTTGTGTCAATATGACAGCCAAAAACATTATTAAACAGGAAATAGGCCTAGTAGTATGGGCCTTGTTTCTCTTTGTATTTGGATTAGGCTTAATGATTCATACGACTTATAGTGCGATCAAAAAGTCGACTAAACCGTTAGACGAAATAGTGTTCAGTATCCGGGAATGGCAATTGGAGAACAAAGACTTACAAAAAAAGTCAAGTATTCAAACGGGTGATGAATTTGAGGTTCTAGGAAAAATTGTGGACTATGCTAGTGACTTATTTTTCAAGGAGAAGAGGATGCTGGAGGAGGACCTGGAGAAGAGCAAAATGGAACGAGACAAGATCTTTAATGTGTATCGAGACGTTATTTTTTCCGTAACCCAAGGTAAATTTAACTTACTTAATGAATCTGAATCTAATCCCATATCCTGTGAAGGAAACTTACTGACGGAAGTGAAAATTGCACAGCTTAGTGATGTTAACACTGCCAGGGTATTAATTAATAAAACGCTTGCCCACGAAACGTACAGTCCCGAAAAAATTAATCACGCAATGCTCTGCATTTCGGAAGCGGCAACGAATGTGATTAAGCACGCCAACTATGGCGTAATGCAAATCCGAAAAATTAATAATGGTATTCGAGTCACCATAGCTGATGATGGACCAGGAATGGAAATGGATAAGCTACCTAATATGGTTTTTTTAAACGGTTTTTCCACCAAAATTTCCTGCGGTTATGGATTCGGAATCATTAATAAGTTCGCTGATAAAATATATCTTACTTCCTCTAAGAACGGGACTTTCCTGACAATGGACTTTTTGGAAGTTGATAAGTTAGGCATATGAAAGAAAATAACAAGTCAAAGATGCCATGGATATTTTGCGTCAGACAAGGAGGCAGGTTCACCTCATAGCGGGCTATTAGGTGAACCTGCTGACGCAGTATGACACGAAATAGACTGGCATACTGACTAGTTATTTTTTTGAATGTGCCTTATCTAACTCTAACTAATTGCTAAAGGTCTCAAGGTTAGTTCGAGAGGAAGGTTATCTGTTATCACGATGTTCTACTCATAGGAAATGGATACTTTACACCCCTGATATGTAGTGGGAAGTAAAGTTATCCTTCAGGTCTGACATGTTTAATTCTTATGCCAAAAGACTAAGATCGCCTAAGCATCCCAACATTTCCACACACTGTCCGAGTAGGGCCAGACGGTTCCGTTTCAACGCCTCATCTTCCACCATGATCATAACCGCTTGGAAGAGGGCTTCAATGTGGTACACTAGTTCCTCGGCTAGACTATAGGCCATCACATAATTCCCACTCGCCAGAGTTTGATCAAACCGCACTCTCCGCAAGGATATCGCATTCTGAAGGGCTAATTCTGTTGCATCCACCAATAAGGATATATCTAAGACTTGAGGTGCTTCCTTTTTGGTAAGGTTAAAGCAGCGGATATAGGCTTGGACATAGGGAATAAAGGGTTCGTCATTTCTTCTTTCGGAAAGCACCCCAGCACGTTTCACTGCGCGATTAAGGTCATCGCTTCCGATTGCCAAGGCCGCTTCCACAGTATCATAGCGCAATCCTTGTTCCTGAAGCACAAAGCGCAAGCGTTGTTGAAAGAAATCCTGTAAAAGAGGCAAGATGTCCTCGATCGGCAAAGGGGAAGTCCCCTGCACCTGGAAAGCTCGGTAGGACTCCTGCAAAAGCTGGGTTAAGGAAAGGTGCCATTTGGAGTCTAAGAGAATCGCAACAATCCCTTGTGCTTGGCGTCTGAGCGCATAAGGATCCTGAGACCCTGTAGGCTGAATTCCAATACTGAAGGCCCCGACAATGGCATCCAGTTTATCCGCAAGACTAACCACACGCCCTGGGTCAGACGCCGGCAACTCATCCCCTGCAAAGCGCGGTTGATAATGTTCCAGTATCCCCTGACAGACCTCAGGCTTCTCTCCGCTGGCTCGGGCGTAATCGGCTCCCATAATCCCTTGCAGTTCTGGAAAATCACTGACCATGAGAGTTACAAGATCCGCTTTAGCCAAAAAGGCAGTTCGGTCAATGACCTCTTGTTGAGCTTTCCCGAAGGCAAGCTTAGTCGCCATGAACCGAGACAGGCCACGCAAACGCTCTACACGTTGTTCTACTGTCCCTAATTTTTCGTGATACACAATTTTACCTAACTTGGGCACCAACCCTGCCAGCGGAACCTTTTGATCTTCTCTATAATAAAAGGCTGCGTCTTCCAAACGGGCTTTCAGAACTTTTTCATTACCAGCTTTTACAGTGTCTAAAGCAAAAGCATCTCCGTTGCGCACCGTGATAAAATAGGGTAGCAGTTTTCCGTCAACTGAACGGACCGGGAAATACCGTTGATGCTCTCGCATCGGGGTCGTGATCACAGACTCTGGCAAATCCATATATTTGGAAGCCACTTCCCCCAATAAAGCGGTCGGATATTCAACCAGGTGGATGACTTCACCCAGCAGTTCATCATCTTCCGGTACTTGTCCACCAACGCTTTCCGCCAGGAGTTTGATTTGGGCTTGGATATCAGCCTTTCGTTCCTCTGGATCAACGATGACAAAGGCACCCCGTAAGGCTTCAGCATAATCTGACGGTCTAGCGAGCAAAACGACGTCTGTGGCCAAAGTACGGTGCCCACGAGAGGCACGCCCGGACTGTAGTCCAACAAACTCAAACGGGACCACCTCAGTGCCATAAAGCGCCACGATCCAGCGAATCGGTCGAGCAAAATGGAAATCAAGGGTAGCCCAACGCATAGGTTTGGGAAAACGCAGACCATTCATCAGATCGATGGCTAACTGAGGCAGCAGGGCCTTGGTCTCAAGGCCAGTTTCCGATTTACGTCCATACACATAGGGCACGCCTTTGAGCTCTTGAACGTAAAGGTCTTCGACGGATACCCCTTGGCCTCTTGCGAAGCCCTGAACCGCTTTCGTAGGGGACCCCTTGGCGTCATAGGCAGCTTTTACGGTCGGTCCCTTGACTTCCACCGATAGATCTTCTTGCTTTTCCTCAAGACCCGTGACAATAAGGGCGAGACGCCGAGGCGTTGCAAAGACTTTCAAGTCCGTAAAGGGTAAGCGCAATTCCGTCAAACGTTTGCGCGCTTGTTCCTCAAGTTGGGTCATTGCCCCTGGGGAGAATTTAGCTGGGATTTCTTCTGTTCCAATTTCAAGCAAAAAATCATTCGCCATCTTACTCCACCCCCAAATCGTTGTTCGTAGTTCGTTGTTCGATGTTCGAGTGTCTGTGCGCTTGCGGGCTCAGCAACGCTTCATGTGTGTTTTGACACTCCCCTATCCTATCCCTATTAAGTAAAGGGAAGCCCAGTTTCTCGCGCTGCTCCACATAAGCCTGCGCACAGAGACGAGCCAGTACCCGCACCCTAGCAATATAGCTTGTGCGTTCCGTGACACTGATGGCTCCTCGAGCATCAAGCAGGTTAAAAGAATGAGAGCACTTCAGTACAAAGTCATAGGCTGGGAGCACCAAGCCTTTTTCTACGATCCGCTTTGCCTCCCGCTCATACATGTCAAACCAGATTTGTAAGGCTTCAATATCCGCCACTTCAAAATTGTACGTCGAGTAATCGATCTCATCTTGGAGATAAATATCGCCATAGGTGACATCCCCTACCCACTCGATATCATACACGCTGTCTTTATTTTGGATATACGTTGCCAGCCGCTCAAGCCCATAAGTGATTTCTGAACAGACCGGTTTACAGTCAATACCCCCACACTGTTGAAAATATGTGAACTGGCTCACTTCCATACCATCTAACCAGACCTCCCAGCCAAGACCCCACGCCCCCAAAGTTGGAGCCTCCCAGTTATCTTCCACGAAGCGGATATCATGCTCTCGAGGATTGATCCCTATTAATTCCAGGCTCTGGAGATATAGCTCTTGAACATTGTCTGGCGAGGGCTTTTGAATCACCTGATATTGAAAATAGTGCTGCAAGCGATTAGGGTTTTCCCCATACCTTCCATCGGCTGGCCGGCGACAAGGCTCAACATAGGCCACATTCCATGGCTCCGGTCCAAGGGCGCGCAGGAAGGTCGCAGGATTCATCGTCCCGGCCCCTTTTTCCACGTCATAAGGTTGGGCAATAATACACCCTTGTTCTCCCCAAAACTTGTTGAGGGTAAGAATCATGTCTTGGAACTTCATTTCAACAACCTCCTATGTTTAATTTTGATGCAAGTATTGAGGACGGTTCTTGGACTTGCATTCGCGATCAGTCCAAGAGCAAGTGTTGGGAACGCCTTTCAACTTATATAAGCTGACTTGTACCAGTCAGGTATACTTTCTGACTAGTGACAAAAAAACGAATACAAAAGCCCTCACCCCCGTAGCATTTAAGCTACAGGGACGAGAGCTTGTTCTCGCGGTTCCACCCTGTTTGGCCCCTAAGGGCCCTCTTCGTTACGTATACTCAGAGCTACCCCATCCACAGCTCTCATTCGGCTTCCACCCACCCGAACTCGCTAAAGAGAGGATTTGCAGACTTCTTTCTCATCATCGCAAAAGGTATTTATATATTGTTATTATATGCGGAGGAAGGAGGTGTGTCAAACGAATTCGAAAACATCAACTTCTACATCAATAGCCGTGGTATCACCATCTATTACTATCTCCGCCACCGCCCATACATTGGGAACCACATTGCGCACGTAATACTTGGCCGTGGCTACTTTGCCAGTGTAGAACTTATAATCAAAGTGATCTACTCCCACTTCTTTAGCTTTCTTCTCCGCTAATACAGCCTGATCAAGAATTTGGCGGCCACAGAATAGCTGGGAGGTAGCCGTAAGGACACGGTGGGAATAGAGGGGAATCATGCTCACATTGGTCTTGGAATATTCAGCCAGAGCCTTGAGCATATCTTTGTAAGCGTCAAGAGCCTTACCCAAGTAAGCAAATTCCTTGCTTAAGGCTTCATTGCCTTTATTAGCTTCATAGAAATCTACCATTTCCTGTACCCAAGCGCCAAAAATTGAACCGCCTTTCATATTCATTTTGCGGCCAACGAGATCCATGGACTGGATAAAATTAGTACCTTCCCAGATAGAGTAGATCTTCATGTCAGTTGCAATTTGAGCACAGGGATATTCTGAGCAGTAACCATAACCGCCATAGGATTGGATCGCTTCGCCAATTAGCCACCAGCCTTCATCCGAAGGATAGGCCTTGCAAAGTGGGGTGGTAATTTCAATCAGGTCGTTGGCAGCTTTTCGTACTGTCGGATCTGGATCGCGATGCCTTTGGTCAAATGCCAGATAAACCCTAAACAGCATGGCGCGCATGGCTTCAATATGAGCTTTACCCATCATCAGAGTACGCTTAGTATTTTCATGGTTAATGATGGCTACTCGGCCAGCCTTCGGATTGGTCATCAGGCGACCTTGAACTCTTTCTTTGGCGTTATCTCGGGCATTCGCAAAGGCGTTGATAACACAGGACAGAGCCATGTGGCCGGTTTCCATGCGGGCCATGTTCATCATTTGGAACATTTGAACCATGCCTTCGCCCTTGCCTTCGTTTTTAAGAGGGTCAATGCCCAGCAGCCATCCGCGACAATGACCGTTTTCCCCGGCAGCTAAAGAAGCCGTCACCGAACCATGTTGTCCCATCTTATGTTCTATCCCAGTGTTCTCGAAATCGTTGTCTTCAAAGCTCCCATCTTCGTTGACCCATAACTTAGGAACTACGAACAACGAGATACCGCTGGTACCCTGCTTGGCACCTTCAACACGAGCCAAGTAGAGGTGAATAATATTTTCCGTAAAATCATTATTCCCGCCGGTTATAAATATTTTATTACCTTTGATGTTAAAAATCCGTGGATCGTCGGTCGGATAAGCCTTGGAAATAATATCACCGACATCGGATCCGGCGCCGGGCTCGGTAAGACACATAGTTCCAGCCCATGTTCCATCCATCATCTTGGGAAGAAACATAGCTTTCACTTGATCATCGCCATAGCTTTGAATTAAATTAGCCGCTCCACTGGTCAGAAGAACATAGGGCATAAAACTAGGATTCGCTGCACAAATCAGTTCCCAAACGGCGGCATTCAACATTTCCGGTAATACCATGGCATCCGGTGAATTATCAATATTGCTGGTACCCCAGCCATCTTCCTGCAGCTTGTGGAAAAGCGGTCCAAAACTGGGCGGGGTCGTTACCTTGCCGTTAGCAAAGGTCGCTGGATGGGTCTCATTTTCGTCGTTGGTCGGTCCAATGACATCCTTGCACATCTTTAGAACGGGCTCCAGGACTGATTTTATATCATCTCTGGAATAGTAGTCAGCAAACTGCGGGTAGTTAAAAACGTCCTCAGTCGGAAGCCATTCTTGAATAATAAACTCAAAATCTCTAATACTTTTAACTGCAAAATTAGAAGCCATGTTTACATCCCCTTCAGTTTTAATATTTTTCACCTGGCTTAAAATAGCTAGATGAAGAGATGAAGTACTATATATCTCTAGTCCACAGGGAAGCCATAGCTGCTCCGCCCCCTACGCAAAGGGAGGCTCCGCCTGTTGTTTTTCCAAGTCGTTCCAGTTCATAGTAGAGACTGACAATGATACGTAGTCCAGTAGCACCTACCGGATGCCCTAAACCAATTCCAGAACCATTGGTGTTAACATTGCCATCTTGCTCAAAGGTACCTATGTTCATCGTAATATCTTCTTCGTCTTTAAGCTTCTTGCCAACGCCAATGACCTGGGCTGCAAAGGCTTCATTGATTTCCCAGTAATCAACGTCTTCATACTTCATGCCTGCCTCTTTCAAACATTTGGGTATAGCAGCTGCGGGGCCTAAGCCCATAACACGAGCTTCTACACCTTCATCACAGACATTTATAAGTTTCATTAAAGGTTTAATGCCGAGTTCTTGAGCTTTTTTCTTAGTCATCAAAACGACAGCAGCAGCAGCGTCATTAAGACCGGAAGCGTTGGCAGCAGTTACAACGCCATCTTTCTTAAATGCGGGTCTAAGTTTAGCCATAGATTCTAGGCTTGCTCCCCGAATTGGATGCTCGTCATTTTTGAACACGTAGTCTTTTCGGCCCTTTTTTACAGGAACGGGCACAATCTCTCTCTCGAAACGGCCTTCATCATTCGCCCTTACTGCCCTCTGATGGCTGAGAAGTGCTAGCGCATCACATTCTTCTCTGGTAATTCCATATTGTTCAGCAATATTTTCAGCAGTTCCACCCATGTGGGAACCGGCCAGTTGACATACCAATCCATCTGCAAGCATGGCGTCCTGAAGTTTGACATCGCCCATTCTTGCACCCCATCTAGCAGTGGTCGAGATGTAAGGGATATTACTCATACTTTCTGTACCGGTTACTAGTGCTATATCGCATTTGCCCAGTTGCAGTTTCATGGCAGCAATTTCCAAAGCTTTCATTGCCGATGCGCAGTTTTGGTTAACCATGCAGGCACTTGATTTGGGATCCATACCAATTTCCATCGCCACAATACGAGGTGGACAAGAGCCATTACCATGGCCTAAGCACATTCCAGCCACGATTTCATCGATCTGTTTCGGGTCAATTCCCGCCCTCTTAATAGCCTCAGTAGCAACAATTTTGGTCAATTCATTGGCCGCTACTGGTTGGAGTGACCCTCCATAAGCACCAATCGCCGTTCTACAGGCGCTAACCATTACAACTTCGTTAAGTTCCACTGCCATACTGAAAATCTCCTCTTTATTAATTTGAATTACACCCAGATTTCGATCGATTGACTGCCTTAGGTTATCTTGTTGCTTCTTACCCAAATTTTATTGGCATCCGCTTCTTTAATTAACTCATCACGCAAATCAGGATGAGCAATATTTATCAGGGCTTCGGCTCTTTGCCACGTACTCTTTGACTTAAGCATAGCGATACCGTATTCAGTGACCACATAATAATTCAAACTTCTAGGTATTGTAACAATCGCCCCAGGCGTCAGAATAGGCTTGATACGTGATTGCAACTTGCCATCTTTATCAACGAAAGTAGAGGTAAGACAGATCAGGCCTTTACCTCCCTTGGATTTATAGGACCCATAAATAAAGTCTAACTGACCACCCGTTCCTGAAATCTGTCTTGTTCCTGATGACTCTGACGCTACCTGGCCATAGAGATCCACTTCTATCGCGTTGTTAATGCATATCATGTTGTCATTTTGACAAATTATGTCCGGGTCGTTGGTATAATCGACCGGGTAAATTGCACAGTTTGGATTATTATCCAAGAAATCATAGAGCTTCTTGGTTCCCATAGCAAAGGTATAGACCATCTTACCTTTGTCAAGCTGTTTGCGAAGACCCGTGATCCTTCCGGCTTCGTACATGTCCACATATGAATCCACCAACATTTCAGTATGAACGCCCAAGTCTTTTAAGTCTGATTGGGCGATCATTGCACCCACTGCATTAGGCATAGCTCCTATACCTAACTGTAAGCAGGCACCATCCCCAATTTGGCCTAGTATAATTTCAGCGATTCTTTTGTCAACGCTCGATATTGGAGTTGCGGGAAGCTGAATGAGGGGTCTATTGTCACCCTGGACAAAATAGTCAATTTCAGATACATGTAAGGTCTCCCTTGAGCCACCCAGACACCTTGGTACTGACTCATTGACTTCGGCAATCACTATTTTAGCCGCATCACAGAAGGCATGAGTAATGGAATTAGAGGTACCCAAGTTTACATAGCCATGTTGATCGGGCGGCGTAACCTTAATCAATGCTACGTCAATGGGTATGTAGCCCCGGTCATAAAAACTAGGACCTTCGTGATAGGTCAGAGGAATATAGTTGCACATATTTTTATCATGTAGCTTTCTGCTGGCCCCACTGAAGTGCCAGTCATTATAAATAAAATGTTTTCTTTCTGGATCATTTACAACAGTTTGTGGTGGGAAGGGACAGGCGACTGTTCTAATGTTTACCCCTTCTAATTCATCTTTTCTCTTGGCCAAAGCCGCATCTAAAACATGAGAAGCCATCATGAATTCGCCGTAATGAACAACGTCTCCAGATTTAACAACCTTGACCGCTTCATCGGCAGAGACTAATTTTTGCTCAAACTCATGCTTATAACCCATGTCAATACCCCCTTGTTATTCACTTTCCGCAATTCTAGAACCCATAGTGCCAGCACCCAATACTCCGATTTTCTTAATTTACATTATTATGATCCCTCGCTTTCTTGTTACCTTGTAGACTTATTTATGCAATAAGCATGCCACCAATGTATAAATAAACGGAAATGGTTGTATATTCGCAATATTTCAAACATACAACCTTTAGGGAAATTATTTGTATATTTCTTTAGTCCTAAAATAGGACTACTTTCTTCAAAACAAGGGTTGCAAAATGGAACTATGAGTCTAATTGCAACTTGGTGCAAATTCGCAAAAAAGCAATCATTAATCAGATATTAGATTAGATTAGATTATACTTTCTTAATTTACGGTACAGAACCGATTTATTTAAACCCAGAATTTTAGCGCTTTGAGCCTTGTTATTATTGGTTTTCTGCAAAACACGCCGGATGGTTTCCTCTTCCATTGTCCTTACCGCTTCGCCTAGGTTATCAACGTTCTCTATTTGAGCATGGCCAAGGCATGGGACCTGTTCCACCACCAGTCTCGATAGCGAAGGAAAATCTGCAGGACTAAGACAACAGCCTTGATTCAAGTCTGCCAGATTAATGGCTCTCTCCAGTAAATTTTCCAACTCCCGTACATTACCTGGCCACTCATAGCTACTAAGAAGCTGTAATGCTTCTTGGGATACTTTCTTCACCTGGGTATTTAAACGTTGGTTCAGCTTAGGCAGGAGATAGTTGATTAATCGATAAATGTCCTGCCGTCGTTTACGTAGTGACGGAATATTTAGAGTTACAACATTCAATCGATAATAGAGATCCTCTCTAAATTTGCCCTTTTTTATCATATCTTCTAAATTACGGTTGGTGGCTGCTATAACTTGAACATCCACGCGAATGGGTCTAGTCCCTCCCACCCGCTCGACTTCACGTTCCTGCAAAACTATAAGTAACTTAGCTTGCATTGCCGGAGGCATATCCCCAATTTCGTCCAAGAAGATCGTCCCATGGTTGGCCATTTCAAATTTGCCTGGTTTTCCTCCCTTGCGCGCTCCTGTAAAACCGCCCTCTTCATAGCCAAATAACTCTGATTCCAAAAGATTATCAGGCAACGCAGCACAGTTCACCCTGACAAAGGGTCGATTCGTCCGCGGACTGGCCTGGTGGATGGCGTTCGCGAAAAGCTCCTTGCCAGTGCCACTTTCCCCCATTATAAGAACAGTAGATCCGGTCTTTGAAGCTCGCTGAGCTATGAATTTGACATTACTCAGCTCTTTATCCTCACCCACAATATTATCAAAAGAATATTTGGAACTGTATATACTGCTAACTACATCCTTATAAACGGTCAGCTCTTTTTCTAAATCTTTCAGCTGCTTAGCTAGAATTTTCACCCCTGCAGTACCTAAAACTAGACTTTGGCCCATTGCTCCAATCATTTTTCCATCTTTATATAAAGGCATACGAAAGACAATGGTATTATGACCGTTTACCTGCCAATAATCAGCTAGATGTACCTCTTTGGTCCTCAATACCTCTGGAAGGCGAGAGTGAGGCGAAACCTCTAGGATATGCTTGTAACATACCTCTTCTTCTGGCAGACCTAGTATTTCCAAGTAGGTCTTGTTAACTTTATTAATCTTGCCCAAGGTATCTACCATGATAATTCCGATGTAGGGATTTTCCATAATTCCATCCAAAATTTCGTTAAATACCTTGTTTTTCAAGTCTTCCATCGCCCTACCTCCTTGTATCTTCATTCGATTCGGCCAACAAGAACCTAGACAAAGCAAGTGTATAATCAGAGCTAGACCACTACTAGGAAATGCGCAATCCAAATAAGTATACTTGACACTCCCCATAGCTAAAGCAAGGGGATTCTTGGGTGATTAAACGAAGGTCCGTTTCTGACAATCGAGGAACTGCATTTACGGCGATTTGCGCCATAAACTTACCCGATCTCTCAGTGATCCTAAGTGTGCCTAGCTTATTAAGCAAAAGATTAATTTGATAATTCGTTGTTTCCGTCTTTACCACTATTCTAGTTGACTTCCCATTAAACCAAACTGGAAATGAAATATAACCAAACTTAATGGAATAGTTTTGATTGTTCCAAATAGCTACCGGCTTTTTGAGAATCGGAACTTTGATTTCCTTCTGCTTGTCGGGTATTTCCAGTTCTATCAATTCAGATTGAAGTTCTACGCATATTTCTTTTATTAACTCCTTTAGGCGAGCTTCTATCCGACCAACCAAAACCTTCCCACAATATTTCGGACACCAGACCACATGGTACTTGCATGAGTAGACGATGTTGTTGTTAGATTTGTACTTTATATCCATATAGCTTATTTCACTATATAATAATTTGACAAAATATTATGAACACCTCTATTTACCTTAAGGTGTTTCTACTCTGGCTACGCTATCGTAAACTATTGCTACAATAATATAAGCAAAAGAGTCCTTCGTCAGCAGGCGAGGGACTCTTTTAACTTTTTAGCGGTTGAGACATGCGAGCTATATCTCTGGTGAGGTATAAACAATATTCAATAACTTCCTTAATATTTCTCATCCGTAGCAAAGTTAAAAGCATGATCATCATACGATATCTCATCGTTGGTAACCACCTCGAGCTCAAACTTGTTCATGGCAGCTCCTACTGCTCCAACAAGCCCTAATAGCCGTAGGCTAGGCTTCCGCCAAATAGTGTACGCCAGTGCCAAGCCCAGAGGAGCTGAGAGACTTAAAATCGTAGTTTCATGTCTTTTAAGACTGATCGTGCTATGAGTAAAAGTTGATAGAGTAGACTTAATGTTGTCCCATATTCCATCCTCTTGATCAGCAAAGTCATAGCCCTGTGTATTGTCCGCACGGGCCTTCTCAAGATCGTCCAAAGCCATTATTACATCGCCCTTAGCCAAGTTTAAGGCCGTACGAGCCTCTTCATATCCTATCCCCATACGATCACGCAACACATCCAGCATTTCAAGTTCAGTCCATATCGCTTCAGTCATTTTCTTTTCCTTCCTTTCCGCTATTAGGTCCTCCCGAATCATCAACTATTAAACTCCCCATCCTCCAAGATTTGAGTGGTCTTTCAAACTTATGCTCTACGAAAAACCGTAAAGTTTCCAATATTTCTTCTTGCATCCAGGCATTCCAACGCAAACGATCTATTTTCGTGATATCTGCTCGAATAAGTTGACGCATAAACGCGACACTACCAGCCCTAATCCATCGCCCGGAATAAATCTCCCGACAATGTCCACAAAGGGTGCCCCCGGCCTGCGAACTGAAAAACATACGCTCTCCACTTATTGTAACTCCACACTCGGCACATTCCCCCAAACGAGGACGATATCCTAGCAATGTCATCAACCGCAAGGCATAAGAGCTGAGCACAAGAGGGGGATCAAACTGCTCTAATAGAAATAAGCACGTCAATGTAAGTCTGAAAAGTTCCTCATTAGGCTGGGCTGGGAGCGTCGAGATGTCCAATAGTTCCACGATACCCGTCGCCGCAAATGACCGATCAAGATCATACCAAAGATGCGGGAAACTTTCCCTAGGACTACACTGACTCACCGTATCCAAAGTTTTCCCCCGATGAATTAGATAATCCGCATACGTAAACAACTGAGCACCGGCCCTTTGACGACTTTTCGGTTTACGAACACCCTTTGCCACCGCCTGTAGCTTCCCCATCTCACGAGAAAAAAGAGTGAGCACCCGATCCGACTCTCCAAATTCTCGACTACGGATCACTAACGCGTCCGCATGATAAACGGCCACGCCCTCACCCTTTCTCTACTATTCTTTGTAATATGTAATCACAGTATGCATTGAGCGTCTCGAGACACTTGTTCAATCATGGGAGGGCGCCGCGAGACACTTGTTCAACCATGGGAGGGTGCCGCGAGACACTTGTTCAGCCATGCATTCATCGTACCAAACTAGGGCTTTAACCCGTGATGAAAGCAGGCAGGATGCCCGGCCATTCGACATCCGCTGGCCAAGGATGGCCGAGTGTCCCTGTAGCCATGGACGGCGAGAAGGGACCCTGTCTCAGGGGCCGGCGGGAAACATCGTGTTTCCCGTCCTACCGATGAAAGCGGGTTAAAACCGAGTTTGGCTACGACTCACGCAAAGGCTTCTCGCCGTGTGATCGCGGACCCTCTGGGCTGGAAAAATACAGTTAAATACATGAAGAGCCTGTGCATCACTGGTCGTTCCTAAGTCGTTCCAAGCCCAGACGCCGGCCGTTTGCACCTGAAGTGCCGGCCGAGACCCAGAGCGCGGAACGAACACGCCCTCCAACGCTCCTGCGATACTTGAGGCACGTTCTCTCGTTTCCAAGACCTAAGCCCAGGACATAGTGTGACACAAAAGCGATCGTCTTCACGAAAGCAGATTAGTAAACTCCGTGTAAGCGACCCCAGCTACGGGGCTGAGCACAGGACGTGCGAAGCCGCCATTGCGCCAAGGTCCCCTCCCGCCATCCTTGGCTCCGGTGACACTCGGACGTCCGTGTCCAGCGGATGGCGCATTTGGCGGGAACCCCGTTCCCCAAAGACAAGAGCTTACACGGCTAGT
>Ga0209386_1000568_pt1 | contig 17622 bp, 18 predicted proteins | sample NGEPertwo_FD_184510 | JGI IMG/M metagenome (GOLD analysis project Ga0209386, IMG submission 184510) | Arctic peat soil microbial communities from the Barrow Environmental Observatory site, Barrow, Alaska, USA - NGEE Permafrost154B-two... | ecosystem: Environmental > Terrestrial > Soil > Wetlands...
AATTGAAGGAAGTTAATCTTACCTTTGATGCTCAAAATATGCCAAAGAACGCACACTATAAAATCTTTTCGAGGCTTATTTAACTCTAAAAAAGAGTCTCCTCATAATATACTGCAAATAAGCATTTAAACATTCCCACTAACTCTGGAGATCATTCTTGTTATATTACGGAATAATCTTCCAAAATGCTGATTTTCAGGTTTTATCCAAATATAAATGCACTTACTTTACTGTTAATAAAATATTTATACCACTATTTACCGAAGTATTGACTAATACAAAGGCGTTAAAATAATTACCATTAAAAAGATGACAATAAGACCTAAATAAAATTAACCAAAAACCATAATGCGACACAATCCTCTCTTTGTGCATTTTCATATCACAAAAATGAATCTCGATCTAAACAATTTTAACTTTTATCTCCACATAATGAGGAAGATCAATAAACTTTTCGATGATTATACCGACATTTTTTGTAACTTGTATAACAATTCCAGATCCATGACACTTACCTCTACCATAAAAATTTTAATTTCTTATGACCAGCAATTGGTGGCCGAAGGATTAGCATCTATTTTGTTGAACCAAAAAGATATAAGAGTTAACGATTTATTTGAAAATAATTCGTTCTGGGATAAGAAAATATTAGATTATCAAGCTGATATTTTAATCATAGAGTTTCATAATTGGTATTCCAAACATTTTGAATATATCAAGCGCATTCACGAACACTTTCCGGAATTGAAACTATTGATTCTTTCGGACCCAATCACGCACTATCAGTTGGATAAAATAATGCAAAACATTCATGGATATATTCTTAAAACATGTTCTTCGGAGACAGTTATTTTTGCTATACGAGAAATCTTTGGCTCAGGCAAATATCTTTGTTCCAGGGAAATTGATATTATTTTTGGAAGTGCAAACAATAATGAATCAGAATTGGAACTCACGATACGTGAAAAAGAAATTCTTGCGAACTGGCTAACTTCAAAAGATAATAATGAATTAGCAGAGAAGTTAAACATCAGTTATTCAACGGTTCGCACACACATTAAAAACATCCGACAAAAATTGGGTGCAGTAACTCACGCTCAGTTAATGAACTTTGCTTGCCGTGAAAACATTCGAATGGGTAATTATAAGCCAGTTTGTGAAAACTGTAAGTCATGCTTAAAATGATAGTTAAAATTAAAAGGCCCTTTGCTGTCGCAAAGAGCCTTTCGGTATTCTTATGAAAAACGGTTCAAAACCGCTTCGCCTTTAGTTTTTTACAATCCAGTCCGTAATCCAGTCGCCAACTTCCGAAGTCGAGTAAGATTTTTCTTCGGCAATGTCAATCGTTACCACCTTAGCGTCCAGTGAAGCATCAACAGCTTTCCGGATTATGGCGCCTTCAGCCTGAAGATCGAATGCATATTCGAACATCATAGCAGTCGATAAAATGGTTGCAACCGGGTTGGCAATATTTTTACCTGCCGCCTGTGGATACGATCCGTGAATTGGTTCGAACACCGAAGTGTGAATTCCAATAGAAGCTGATGGAGATAATCCAAGTGAACCGGTAATTACACTGGCCTCGTCGGTCAGGATATCACCGAACATATTTTCGGTTACCATCACATCAAAGTCTTTAGGCCATTGAATTATTCGCATGGCGGCATTGTCCACAAACATGTATTCAGTAGTTACTTCCGGAAAAGTCGGAGCCATTTCCTGAGCTACTTCGCGCCAAAGACGTGAACTTTCCAAAACATTGGCTTTGTCAACCACCGTCAGTTTTTTCTTACGTTTCATGGCATATTCGTACCCCAGTTTCAGAATACGTTCAACCTCAACGCGGGTATAAGTACACGTATCGAAAGCGGTATTTCCGTTATCCAGACGACCTTTTTCACCAAAATAAATACCTCCGGTTAATTCGCGGATGGCCACAAAATCGGCGCCTTCAATCAATTCGCGACGAAGTGGTGATTTGTGTAACAACGACGGGAAAGTTACAACCGGACGAATGTTGGCATACAATCCCAGTTTTTTGCGCATCAGTAACAAACCTTGTTCCGGACGAACAGTCGCTTTCGGGTCGTTATCGTATTTGGGGTCGCCAATGGCACCAAATAAAACGGCATCCGAATTCATACACAAATCGTGAGTTACATCCGGATAAGGCGCACCAAACTCATCGATGGCACAGGCACCGGTCAGTGCATATTCGTATTCCAGTTCGTGGTTATATTTGGCAGCAACTGCCTTCACTACTTTCATGGCCTGATCGATAATTTCAGGACCGATCCCATCGCCGGGAAGAATGGCTAATTTGAGTTTCATATTTTTGGTTTTTTTATTCTTTACCTTTTGATATTGAACCCCTTCAGGGTTCTGTATTTTGATGTTCATTTCAGCCACGGGTTTCACCCGCGGTTATTCATATTTCACCCCTTCGGGGTTTTGGTGTGATTGACATTCATTGAGCAGCCGGTCTGAATTTTCACTGAACCAGCCTCTCACTTTTGGGGAGAGGTTGGAGAGTGGCTTTTATTTTATCGCGCCAAAGGCTGCAAAGTTAAAATGTTTGTGCAGAACTATAGTTTTCGAAAATCCGACTTTTTTCATCAGTTCAAGCTGAAAACTGAGCGTTCGTGGAGTGTCTTCCGATTCATAACGTCCCATATACATCTCAATTTCCTCATCGGAATGATGTCTCTTAAGTTCACCAATCCATCCGGCCAGCATCATTTGATTTAAAATGGCAGTTTCGCCAATCACGATATCGTTGATCCAGAACGTTCCACCAGGTTTTAGTGCATGATAGATTTTTGTGAATACCAATTCCCATTCCTGATCTTCGCGCAGGTGGTGAAGCGTTGTTCCGGCAGTAATTACATCGTAAGAATTTTCTTCCAAAGGAATATTGCGGTAATCCCCCTGAACCGAAGTAACCGTTCCTGAAGTATTTTTCTCCACACGTTCTTTTGCTTTGGCGAGCATGTTTGCACTCAAATCGATTAAGGTGCAATCGGCTTCCGGGAAAAAGGAAGTCACTTTAACGGCATAGTTTCCACCACCGCAGCCCAAATCCATGACACGTTTGGCATCAGGATTTAATAATGCGGCCGATCTGGAAATTAATTCCATGCACAAAGGCGAATCAATGGCAGTGGTTTGCCCCGTTTCGATATTCGAAAAACGTTCAACCTGCTGGTCGAAATTCTTTCGAATAGCTTCCGGCGTTGATTTTATTTGTTGTGAATTCATTCAGTAATATAATATCTAAGGATGAAGTCTCAATATCCAAAACATTTCTGTTAGCGACCGAGACTTGAAACCTGGAACTTTAAACTATTTCTCAATCAAATTGAGCATACGCATGGTAGCCTTAATAGCAGCGGCCGTCTGATCAGAATCCAGTCCACGGGTTTTAAACTCGTGACCCTGTTCCCAGGTTATCAACGTTTCAACCAATGCATCCGTTCGCCCTCCGGGGGGAATAGTAACCGTATAGTCCAGCAATTTCGGAAATGGTTTTTTCAACTCACTGTACACCGATTTAACCGCATTCATAAATGCATCATACATTCCATCACCGGCAGCTGTTGCTTCATAGTTTTCACCTTTAATCTGAAAACTAACCGTTGCTGAAGGTCGCATCCCCAAGGCACTCGACAGCGAATAATTGATCAGTGTGATGGCAGATTCGCTATCTTCATAATTCAGTACATCGGCAACAATGTATGGAAGATCCTCGATTGTTACGGTTTCTTTTCGGTCACCCAATTCGATAATCCGGTCGGTCACCAGTTTGAGTGAAGCCGGATCGAGTTCAATACCCAAATCTTCCAGATTATTTTTGATGTTGGCTTTTCCTGAAGTTTTTCCAAGCGCATAAACACGGGTACGACCAAAACGTTCGGGAAGCAAATCATTGAAATACAAATTGTTTTTACTGTCGCCATCGGCATGAATCCCACTGCATTGAGTAAATACAAATTCACCGATCAAAGGTTTATTCGTTGGGATGCGGATTCCGGAGAACGATTCGACCAGCTTCGAAATTTTATTAAGCTGGGTTTCATTCACCTTTGTTTCCATCTTCAGGTGATCTTTTACCGTAGCAATCACACTTGAAAGCGGTGCGTTTCCAGCCCGTTCGCCCAGTCCGTTAACGGTGGTGTGCACACAGCGGATTCCGGCTTTGATGGCATGAAAAACATTAGCACAGGCCAAGTCGTAATCGTTGTGCGCATGGAAATCGAAACGTGCATCAGGAAATGATTCAATCATCTCGCGGCAAAACTCATAGGTTTCATCCGGATCAAGAATTCCAAGCGTATCGGGTAACATGATTCGATCGACCTTTAACTTCAGCAATTCGGAAACCATAAAATGTACGTAATCTTTTGAATTACGCATTCCATTCGACCAGTCTTCAAGGTAAACATTAACTGAAATACCCAAATCTTCGGCATAGGCAACCGATTTTTTGATGTCTTCAATATGCTGTTCCGGAGTTTTCCGGAGTTGCTGGGTGACGTGTTTATACGAACCTTTACACAATAGATTCAGGACTTTTCCGCCTGCAGAATTAATCCAGTCGAGCGATGTTTTACCATCAACAAATCCAAGAATCTCCACTTTTGACAAATGCCCTTTTTCTTTTGCCCAGGCCATTACTCTTTTAGCTGCAAGGAATTCACCTTCAGAAACGCGGGCTGAGGCAATTTCGATACGGTCAACTTTCACATCTTCCAGCAAAATCCGGGCGACACTAAGTTTTTCCATGTCGGTAAACGACACTCCCGATGTCTGTTCTCCATCCCTGAGCGTGGTATCCATGATGCTAAGCTCCTGATATTTAACCTCGACTACTTTTCCTGTCATAAGAAATAATTTAACCACGAAGGACACAAAGAAATCAACTCGGTGTTCTTTGTGCCTGACTTGGTATTCTTTGTGTTTTATCTTTTTTCGAAGGCAGCGATTTCTTCTTTCATATCAACCAGATAATCGATATCGTCAAGCCCATTTGTCATACAAATCTTTTTATATGGATTGATGGTAAAATCAGCCGATTCGCCAGTCGCTTTGATGGTGAATTTCTGACTTTGAAGATCAACCTCGAACGTTGTGTTCTGATCTTTTTCAATCTCAGCAAATATTTTTTCCAGAAACTCTGGTGATACAACCACCGGAAGTATCCCATTGTTCAAGGCATTTCCCTGAAAAATATCGGCAAAGAAGCTGGAAACCACCACGCGGAAACCATAATCGTAAATTGCCCAGGCAGCGTGTTCGCGGCTTGAACCACTTCCGAAGTTTTTACCACCAACCAAAATCTTGCCTGAATATTTGGTTTGATTCAGCGGGAAATCAGCTATTGGCTGGTTACTTTTATCGTACCGCCAGTCGCGAAACAGGTTATCGCCAAAACCTTTGCGTTCAACGGCTTTCAGGAAACGAGCCGGTATAATCTGGTCGGTATCAATATTTTCGATGGGCAGCGGAACTGCCGGCGATGTTAATGTTGTAAATTTATCGTAGGCCATTTTGTTCTTTTTATTTTTTTCTTTGCCGTCAGCTTTAGCTGACGGATAAATTGCAAAAATGATTTTTGGCTTTAGCCACAAATGTAAGGGCTAAAGCCCGGGATTCTTGTAGTTCCTCAATCCGTTAGCTAAAGCCAACGGCAAAGGATATCTGCCGAATTATAGAAACTCTCTGGGATCAGTAATCCGTCCGGTTACAGCAGCGGCGGCGGCAGTTAGCGGACTGGCTAACAATGTGCGTGCACCCGGTCCCTGGCGGCCTTCGAAGTTGCGGTTCGAGGTAGATACTGAATATTTTCCTTCCGGAATTTTATCGTCGTTCATAGCCAGACAAGCTGAGCATCCAGGCTGACGCAGTTCAAAACCTGCAGCTTCCAAAATTTCAACCAATCCTTCAGCAATAATTTGTTTTTCCACAGCGCGCGATCCGGGAACAATCCAGGCAGTTACGTTATCCGCTTTTTTCCTGCCTTTCACAGCATTGGCGAATACCCGGAAATCCTCGATACGTCCGTTGGTACAACTTCCGACGAAAACATAGTCGATTTGTTTCCCAACCATTTTATCGCCCTGATCGTAACCCATGTATTTCAGCGATTTTTCGTAGGTCAGTTTGTCTGAACCAGTCAGCTTATCGCTGTTCGGAACATTTTGCGAAATACCAATTCCCATTCCCGGATTAGTACCGAACGTAATCATCGGTTCAATGTTGGCCGCATCATACACATATTCAGTATCGAAAACTGCGTCAGCATCCGATTTTAAAGTTTTCCAGTATGCCAAAGCTTTATCCCAGTCTTCACCTTTGGGCGCGAACTGACGACCTTTCACGTAGTCGAAAGTGGTTTGGTCAGGAGCAATCATACCACCACGTGCACCACATTCGATGCTCATGTTGCAAAGTGTCATGCGGCCTTCCATCGATAAACTTTCAATAGCAGTTCCGGCGAATTCCACAAAGTGGCCTGTTCCTCCTGAAGTTGAAATCTGTGCGATTACATAAAGTGCGATATCTTTTGCAGTAACGCCTTTATTTAATTTTCCGTTTACCGAGATCAACATCTTCTTTGGCTTCGGCTGCATAATACACTGACTGGCAAAAACCATTTCAACTTCGCTTGTACCGATTCCGAAAGCAATTGCTCCGAAAGCACCGTGGGTTGAGGTATGGCTGTCACCGCAAACGATGGTCATTCCGGGTTGGGTAATCCCCATTTCAGGCCCGATGATGTGAACCACTCCATGACCTTCTGTTCCCAAACCGTGATAAACGATACCATGATTCGTACAATTTTTCTTCAGCATTTCAACCTGATTGCGCGACAACTCGTCTTTAATGCTCAGGTGCTGATTGATGGTTGGGACGTTGTGGTCGGGAGTGGCAACAGTTTTCTCCGGACAAAGCACTTTCAATCCACGTTTTTCCAGACCAAGAAATGCAACCGGACTGGTCACTTCGTGAATCAAATGCTGGTCGATGTATAAAACACTTGGGCCGCCTTCAACCTGTTTGACTACGTGCGTTTCCCAAATTTTGTCGAATAAAGTTTTTGCTTCCATTATTATTTATTAAAAGCCTCACCCCCAGCCCCTCTCCGGGGGAGAGGGAAGCAGGCGTTGCTATTATTGAATTTTATTAATTATTATATCATGTCCGTCAGTTGAAACTGAAGGCAAAGGATAAAGCGCTTTGTTTCAACTGTACCTGTTTTTTACCCCTCTTTTGGAGGGGTCGGGGGAGGCTTCCTATTCGCTCTTGGCTCTGTTAGCTCCCGGAATTTTGTTAATGGCATCCAGAAAGGCTTCCACCGAAGCGGTAATAATGTCGGTATTTGCACCAAAACCATGGTAATTACCTTCTTCGTGTTTTACCTGCATGTGCACTTTACCTAAGTCATCACTACCGTGGGTAATGGCCTGAATCAGGAATTCTTCCAGAATCACTTTGCGGTGAATTATTTTCTTCACGGCTTTCAGTGCTGCATCAACCGGACCATTTCCGGAAGCTGTGGCATCAAGTATTTCCCCGGCAATGTCTAATCTTACATTTGCGATTGGTACCAATCCTTTTCCGGTAACCACCTGCAGAAAGTCAAGCTTGATACGACGTTCCTTCTGTTTCACGTCGCCTAACAAGGCAGCCACGTCGTCGTCTTTGATATCCTTTTTTTTATCTGCTAATTTCACGAACTTATCGTAAACTTCGTCAAGCTTTTCCTTATCAAGTTCGAAACCCATAAGTTCCAGCCGATGTCTCAATGCTGCACGTCCGCTGCGGGCAGTCAAAACAATGCTCGATTCATTAATTCCCACATCAGTTGGGTTCATTATTTCATAGTTTTCGCGATTTTTCAAAAACCCATCCTGATGAATTCCGGAGGAATGAGCAAAAGCGTTGCGCCCCACAATGGCTTTGTTTGGCTGAACCGGCATGTTCATCAGGTTCGAAACCAAACGGCTTGTTTTGTAAATATTTTTGGTATTGATGTTGGTATCAATATTCAGTACCGCATAACGACTTTTCAGTATCATTACCACTTCTTCAAGCGAAGTATTTCCGGCGCGTTCTCCAATTCCGTTCATCGTCACCTCAACCTGACGTGCTCCGCTCATGATTCCGGCGATGCTATTGGCAGTAGCCATACCCAAATCATTGTGGCAATGGGTCGATAAAATGGCTTTGTGCACATTCGGCACATTGTCGATCAAGTATTTTATTTTGGCACCAAACTCATGAGGCATGGTGTAACCAGTTGTATCCGGGATATTAACCACTGTTGCACCAGCTTTGATCACAGCCTCAACGACACGGGCCAAATATTCATTTTCTGTACGACCGGCATCTTCAGCATAAAATTCCACATCTTCCACATACTTTTTGGCATATTTTACGGCTGCGATGGCGCGTTCAATAATTTCATCCTGATTCGAATTCAGTTTGTAATGTATGTGATAGAAGGAAGTTCCGATACCGGTGTGGATACGGCCTTTTTTTGCGAACTTGAGAGATTCGGCTGCTACATCAATGTCCTTTTCTACTGCGCGGGTTAGGGCACAAATGGTTGGCCAGGTAACCGCCTTTGATATTTCAACTACTGAATTAAAATCGCCCGGACTGGAAATCGGGAATCCGGCTTCGATTACATCGACACCTAATTCTTCCAACGCACGTGCAACTTCGATTTTCTCTACGGTGTTCAACTGACACCCGGGGACTTGCTCCCCGTCACGTAAAGTGGTGTCAAAAATATACAATCTGTCGCTCATAGCTATTTGTTTTATTCGTTGTTTCAATTTAAAATATCTCGTTTCAATCCTTGATTTAAGAAATCAAGAGGCTTCCCCTCTCTGAGAAAAGAGAGGGGGTATGAAACGATTTAATGAATAAACTATTGTCTTTATTATTCTTCATTTTGTTGTGTCATTTCATTGAAATGCAATAAAAAAAAGCCATCCCCTGTTATGAGAATGGCTTTTTTTAAGCTTTTATAGTTTTACCCATACCATTCTCATTCGTGCATCCAAATTAGGAGAATACCGATAATGAAACCAAGAAGGGAAATGTTAGCAAAACGTGTCATTTCTGAATAATTTGATGCAAATATGGTTATTATTTTTTAAACTGAAAATAAAACAGTCATTTTTATTCGGATTACAAATAAAAAGATGAGATTGTCTTTAAATCGATTCCCGATGTTATTTGAATTTCAGAAATAGGAACAAGATTTTCAGTAGATAGTTCATGTTTTTTTTGAATTGGATTTTTTTATTCAGCAGAGGGAATTCCCCCTTTTGAATAATAGATTAGAATTTCACATCCGTGTCTGCCTTTTTCAAGTCAAGTTCTTTTACCCAGACATTTCGGAAAAGCACTTCATGACCTTCGGATTGTAATTTAATACCTCCCGGAATGTCAGTAATTCCTTTGCCACCATCATTTCCTCCGTCAATTCCGGAATTGGGGCCACCAAAAACCTGGCTGATTGTTTTATTGGTGTGAACTTTTATACCATTTAAATACATGGTTACCATCGGACTTTCATTCAACTTTCCATCTTTAAACCGGGCTGCCCTGAAAACAATATCGTAAGCATTCCATTTTCCGGTTCCGTTATATGCTGAATAAGGCGAAGCTTCTTCATTGATTACAGCAGCCATTCCATGTGCCGTTGAATCACCATCGAGTATTTGAATTTCGTACCGGTTCTGAAGATATACGCCACTGTTTCCGCCCTTGGCTGCAACCAGAAATTCCACATGTAAGCGAAAATCGCGGAACTTTTGTTTGGTGACAATATCAGCAGCTCCGTATTTGCCGCCAGCTCCGGCTGGATCATTGCTGCTAACAGTTGTTCCACCATCAATTGGATCGGTTACAATTTGCCATTTAATCGGCATTTCTGTTGAAAAACGCGGTCCTTCCCAGTATTCCCAATTGTTGTGAAGCATTTGTGAGGTTCCGTCAAAATAGACGACTGCTCCTTTTGGTGCCTTCTCTCCCACCCCAGTTTGTGCTGAAGATTGAATAGAAAATGTTAATCCGGAAAAAATCAGGATTAAAACGGAAAAATTTAGAATTGCAGATTTCATGTTTCGTAGGTTTTAGGTTAAAACAAGCAGTGAATTTAATTCTAAAAAATGGCAACTTGCTTTAGGATTCAAAATAAATTAAATTTATCAAAACAAAGAGATCATACCTGGCATTTTTGAAAATTTATGAATTTTGATATTTTTCTATTCTAACGAACATGAACCGATTCACGTTCATGGCAAATATGATGGATTTGAAAGTAAGGCCGAATTTCTGATTGTAGATGGAAGAATAACTGAAATTAAGATTAAACCAATAAAAGGTTACAGACCATTAAAAGGAGCAAAACTAAAGGATTTTGAAAAATTTCTGGAGGTTTATGCAGATCAGATTGTTCAAAAATGGATTGATTATTTTGTGTATCATAAAAATGTCGAATTTGAAAAAATCAACACGCGCATCAAATGAAAATAGTTGAAGAATATGACGATTATCAGATTGATTTGATTGAGATTAAATCAGCAAACTATATTGGTGATTTTGCTATTCGCTTATTATTCAGTGATGGAATCATGCGACTGGTCGACTTTAAACCATTCTTAGAGAACTCTTTGCATCCTTCGATACAAAAATATTTGGATGAAACCCAGTTTAAGTTATTTGATATTATCGACGGAAATTTGAATTGGAATAACTACGATTTGATATTTCCATTGGAAGATTTATACTTGGGGAAAGTTTAAAATGCTTCTTAAAACAGTCCGGTATAATATTTCTCAAATCTCCATCAAGTTCTTCACCTGCTCGCAATACCCTCTTCCGGAAAGCAGTTTAGTTTGGTTGCTGTCGTCCATTTTAACCACAAAACGGCTGCCGAAATGTTTGTTAATTAAAATATTCGAAGAATACCTTAAAGGTGCATCGCCATCCAGAAATTTGGGTTTTACCTGTTCTTCTACTTGTTTTAATAAATCTGCATTAGAATCTTCTCCATAAGTATGACAAGCTAAGATCAAAACAAGCAGGAATAAAATAATTCGTTTCATATCACATTGTTTAAAGGTTTCAGCAAAGGAAACCTTTCGGAACACAATTTAAGATAATAATCGGACAAGATGCACAATAGAAGGGATGAACTGCATAACAATCCGAGTTTAGTCAGATGAAGCAAATAACTATAGAATTTCAGGAATAATATAATTAAAACAACAAGCCAGAAAATCAATTATTATGAAAATCAACAAAAAAGGTATTTACAAACATATCGCACAGAGGTATAAATGCCTGTGGGCGATTTTATAAAACAGAAAAGAGAATGGAGTTATATTCTATTTCTTCTCATCTTTCTATTTTTATTGAACAAATGTTGGTTTCGATTGAATTAAACATTAATTTCAGTGCTATAGTTTTTTTTCTTAATTCCCTATAGAAACAACGAATTTTCCATTTTAAACTCAGATATTATTATGGCACGAGTTGTAGTATTGGGAGCAGGTATCGCAGGTCATACCGCTTCAGCTTATTTGCGTAAATGGTTGTCGAAACAACATGAAGTCATTGTAGTTGCCCCCAACCAGTATTATCAATGGACTCCATCGAACATCTGGGTTGGAGTTGGCCGGATGTCGGTTGATCAGGTTCGGTTCAAACTGGCGCCGCTTTACAAACGCTGGGGCACTATTTTCAAGCAAGCCCGCTGTACTTCCATCCATCCGGAAGGCAACAATACCAGCGACAAAGCTTTCATTTCAATTGAATACACGGATCCCGAACGCAAAGGTGAAACAGAAGAGGTGTGGTATGATTTTCTGGTGAATGCAACCGGACCAAAACTAAACTTTGGCGCTACTGAAGGACTGGGACCTGAAAAACATACCATGTCGGTTTGCTCCTACGATCATGCCAGTCAGACCTGGAATAAACTTCAGGAATGCTTTGAAAAAATGAAAGCCGGCGAAAAACAAAAATTTCTGATTGGTACCGGGCATGCGCTTTCAACCTGTCAGGGCGCCGCATTTGAATACATTCTGAATGTGGAACACGAAATCAGGCAACGTGGATTGCGGGATATGGCCGAAATAAAATGGATTTCGAATGAATTTGAATTGGGTGATTTTGGCATGGGTGGCGCTTTCATCAAAAAAGGCGGCTATATCACCTCAACAAAAATTTTCACTGAATCGTTCTTCATCGAACGTGGCATTGAATGGATTAAACAAGCAGGAGTGTACAAAATAGAACCCAATAACGTATTTTACGAAACACTCGACGGTGAATACAAAAAAGAATCATTCGATTTTGCAATGCTTATTCCGGCATTTTCAGGACATGGCATTAAAGCTTATGATCACATTGAAGAAGATATCACCTCGCATGTTTTTATGCCCAACAACCTGATGAAAGTGGATGCCGATTATTCGGGCAAACCATACGAAGAATGGACCATCGACGACTGGCCGTCGACATACCAGAACCCTGATTATCCGAATATTTTCGCTCCGGGAATTGCCTTTGCTCCCCCGCATACGATTTCGAAACCGCTAAAAAGTAAAAATGGAACAGGTATTTTTCCAACTGCTCCACGAACAGGAATGCCTTCAGGAGTTATGGGGAAAATTGTAGCTCAGAATATTACCGAATGGATCAAAACCGGAAACCCCAAGATGGATCACCGGGCTTCGATGGGGAAAATGGGAGCTGCCTGCATCGTTTCTGCCGGATATGGTTTTCTGAATGGAAATTCGGCAGCAATGACCGTTTCGCCTATTGTACCCGATTGGGAAAAATATCCGAAATGGGGCCGCAACATTAACGATACCATGGGAGAACCGGGTTTGGCAGGACATTGGTTGAAATTATCGATGCACTATATGTTTTTGCACAAAGCCAAAGGCTATCCGTTCTGGTATCTGCTTCCGGAATAATTGTTCGAATAAAAAATGGTAATTTAATGTCTGTAAAAAAACTTCAATTATGAAAACCGTAAAAAGAGGCTATGTTCAAGAGCATTACGCACCCATGCCAACCAAAACAACACTATTCTGGCGAAATTTTATTCCCTGGCAAATCATCCGTTTTTTTGTACTGAACCTGAAAATCATTAAGATTGTTGTTAAAGGACATTCCTGAATACTTCAGGAACACTTTTTACCCTACCCGGACGCACAAGTCAGGATTAAAGAGATCAGACTAAGCAAAGAGTAGCAACTCTGAGAAAACCAGAGATATCGGGAATCATAAACACCAGTAAATAAAAAGGGAAACCGGTTTTTATTTCAAAAACTCCTGAAACCAGGAACCTGAATCTTTCATGGTTCTTTGCAGCGTTTGAAAATCGATATAAACTAATCCGAAACGGGTGCGGAAACCTTTATCCCATTCAAAATTGTCGGTTGGCGACCATACAAAATAGCCGTTGACATTGACACCTTCCTGTTTGGCTTTTAAAATGGCAGTCAGGTGATCTTCGAAGTACTTTATTCGATCCGGGTCATGAACTTTTCCGTTTTCAAGCTGATCCGGAAGGCAGGTTCCGTTTTCAGTTACAAGTAAATTCCTGATTCCTTTGTACTGACTGAACTTTTTAAGGATATGATACAATCCTTCCGGATAAATTTCACCTCCCATTTCATTAAAAGGCACACCACGTTCCGAAGCTTTGACTTCTTTAGCACGAATTCCGGGAATTATCGATTTCTCAACAACCGTTCTGAAATAATACTGAATACCAATAAAATCGAAATCGAATACCATCCGTTCTTCGTCGCCAGCTTCATAATATTTCCTGATTTTTTTCAATACCGGAAGTGTATCTTCAGGATAACCCAGACCCAAAGCTGGCTCAACAAAAAGACGGTTCACTGCAGCATCAACACGCATGGCCGCTTCCATATTCTTTTTCTGCTGATCAACGGGTTCTATATAAGCGGTTAAAAACGTAGTTCCAATATTGGCTTCAGAAATATTTTTGCGGATTATCCGGCCTCCTTCGGCATTGCAAAGCACCGAATGATGCACCGCTTTCAGAAAAGCTTTAATACTTTTTTTACCGGGAGCAAGAACGCCGGCCAGATAGCCAGCTCCGACAAACGAAAGTTGTTCGTTGATAACCATCCAGTTTTTTACTTTGCCTGAATACTCTTTAGTTACAACTTCGGTAAATTCAGAAAACCAGTCCAGAATTTTGCGATTGGCCCAGCCACCCTGTGATTCGAATACCTGTGGCAAATCCCAATGGTAAATAGTAATCCAGGGTTCGACACCGACCGATATACATTTATCAATTACCCGGTGGTAAAAATCCAGTCCTTTCTGATTCACTTCACCTGTACCCTGAGGTAAAATACGTGGCCATGAAATTGAAAACCGGAATACATTGAAATTCATGGCCTTTATCAGGTCAATATCTTCCTCATATTTGTGGTAAAAATCGGCTGCAACGTCAGCATTTTCTCCCCGTTCAATTTTTCCGGACTTACGCGAAAAATAATCCCAGTTCGATTCTCCTTTCCCATCCGCATCCCATCCGCCTTCTGTTTGATAGGATGATGCTGCAACTCCCCACTTAAATTCAGAACCGAAATTGGCTTTGGTCAAATCAAACACTTTAAGGCCAATCGAATTATTTTCCCGCATTTTAAAATTTTCTGCATAAATATTTCTGGTAAGCAAAAAGCCAATCCCTGTAGCACCCGTTATTTTCATCCAGTCTCTCCGATTCAACGCTCAAATCAGTTGATGTGAAATGATTACATTTTTTATCGCCACAAAACTATCAAAGACAAGTTCAGGTTTGCTACTTTCCGGATTAAAATTTCATTTCAAATAACGATGGGATTTACAGGAAACGGAACAATCAAAATACCTTACTTCGAATATTTTTTAAAAACGGTTGTAGTCGTATGGCCACCAAAGCCAAACGTATTATTCAAGACCACATTGACTTCTCTATTTCTGGCCTGTGATGCGGTAAAATCCAATTGGGAATTAATTTCAGGATCGATCTCATTTAGGTTGATGGTTGGCGGAATGATATTATTTTCGATTGATTTGATACATGCAATGGCCTCGATTGCTCCGGCAGCTCCCAACAAATGGCCTGTCATTGACTTGGTTGCACTGATTTGAATACGATCCAGCGAATGACTAAACACTTTTCCGATAGCCCTGCACTCACTAATATCTCCGATAGGTGTTGATGTCGCATGGGCATTAATATAGGTAACATCGGCCTCCGTCAGACCGCCATCAGCCAATGCACCTTCCATGGCCAGCACTGCTCCTAATCCATCAGGATGAGTTGCGGCAACGTGATATGCATCAGAAGCGGCACCATAACCAACCAGTTCGCAATATATTCTTGCACCACGCTTCAAAGCATGTTCAAGTTCCTCAATGACAAGAATTCCGGCGCCTTCTCCTGCCACAAAACCATCACGTGCTTTGTCAAAAGGCCGGCAAGCTGTTTCCGGAGAGGTATTTAATGTGGAGAGTGCCTTCATCGAATTAAAACCGCCAATAGAAGCCTGTGTTACAGGAGCTTCAGCGCCACCGGCAACAATAACATTTGCCCGCCCCAACCGGATAAGATCCAATGCATTGGCAATCGCATTGTTGGATGAGGCACAGGCTGAAGCGATCGAATAACTGATTCCATGCAATCCATAACGGATTGAAATATGACCAGTTGCTATATTAGGAATCATTTTCGTTATAAAAAACGGATTGAATCTGGGATTACCCTCATTTTTTGCGAAGCTCAAAACTTCTTCTTCAAAGGTTTGCATTCCACCAATTCCACTCGCAATGATAACTCCAATTCGATTCCGGTCACACTGTTCCAGATCTAATCCGGAATCTTTTATACTTTCATCGGCAGCAGCCAGAGCAAATTGAGTAAACAAATCCAGTTTTCGTATTTCCTGCTTTTCGAAATATTGCAAAGGATCAAAACCTTTGACTTCGCAGGCAAATTTAGTTTTATGATTTGTTGTATCAAATTTAGTGATTGCAGCAGCACCACTTTTACCGCTAATCAAACCTTCCCAGAAATCACCAACATTATTTCCAATTGGCGTTATTGCACCTATTCCTGTTATTACTGCGCGTTTCATATAGTTTGCTTTAATTTTCAATTTATTATTACTGATTTATCGATCTACTGACTCATTTGAAGAACCGATATTATTCAAGGTTTCAAATCATCTGTAATCGTCTGAAAAACACCCTTATAATCTTTTACATCAAGAATTCTGGACAACTGCAGACTTGCAATCAGGCTTGAAAGTATAACAAAAGCTCTATTGCCGGGATCTTCGTTGAATGCAAAAATCTTTTGTTCTCTTCCGGATAAGAGAATTCCGGAAAGCCATTTCAGAATAATTTCGGTCATCCTTTTAAGTTCTGCTTTAGTTGTTTCACTTAAGGTATTAAAGTCAGGTCCCAAAGAACCAAGAATGCAAAGTTTTTGCTCCCGGTGACTCTTGATGTAAATTTTGATAAACGTTTCGAGTTGTTGTAATTCGTCGAACCTAAGGCTGTTCATGTTTTCAACCATTTCTTCAAAACGTTGAATATTAGTTTTTACAATGCTGGTTCCCAGATTTTCCTTAAAAGGAAAATAATAATGAACAGCTGCATTTTTTATTCCCAATTCAGATGAAATATCCTGGTAACTAAACGCATTATAACCTTTGGAACGAATCAGATTTTCTCCCAGTTCCATTATTTTCTCCCTGGTTATTGACATTTCATTTTTTTTAATGCAACAATGCGGCAAATATACTTACTACTAAGTAAGTGTCCAAATGATTTAAAAATAATTCATTTAGACCAAACAAAAAAGCCTGACAATCTATGTCAAAATATAAGAAGCTGTTTAAATTTGAGGATCATCACAATAATGCGTACCTGGTTTTTTATGTAATTACTTTTTTAAGGTCGTTTCTATTTCGTCCGAAAGCAGGGCAAATCCTTGTTCGACTATGTCTCTCGGACGATTGTCATCAGCTATTTATTCTTTCTATAAATATGTTGCTCCTCTGGAGCAAGAACCAATTAAACGTTTTGCCCGATTAGAATGAATTAGTTCCGCTGGCACTTTTACCTATCAGAATAACAGTGCCCCATTGGGGAACGATATTTATAGAAAAAGGGATGAGGCGAAGGAAACCGTTCGGGCGAAAGAGTTTTTCAAGGCATAAACCTTCTTTCGGACCGAATGGATTTCACAATCAAAAATGTAGTTACAGAAGAGTCCCTCAGTATGTTGGCATACAGCCCTAAAAGAATAACTGGCGGTCTTCAGCACCAGAGGTGCGAAATATTTGTAGAAAGAGATAATAAGAAAGTGAAAAACGTCCGCGGTATGTAGCTGAACAACGCTTTGACTTTTTTTCGGACGGAATAGCATCGGTTTTAAAAAAGTAGTTACATAAAAGTCCCTCAGTATGTTGGCATGCAGCCCATATATGAATAACTTGGGAATTTGCTAAATTTAAGCGTTGCCCCGTGCAGAACAAACCGTTTATTCTATGATGTTTGACA
>Ga0209386_1000569_pt1 | contig 17588 bp, 14 predicted proteins | sample NGEPertwo_FD_184510 | JGI IMG/M metagenome (GOLD analysis project Ga0209386, IMG submission 184510) | Arctic peat soil microbial communities from the Barrow Environmental Observatory site, Barrow, Alaska, USA - NGEE Permafrost154B-two... | ecosystem: Environmental > Terrestrial > Soil > Wetlands...
AATCCACATAGTCTCTTATACGTAAACATTGATTACCTTAATACATTCGCCCCGTTCATTCGAATTTCCTTCTATTACCCTAATTCATACTCTTCAAGTCTGATCCTAGAATTATTGCTGTTTTATCATATAATTTGAAACTTAATTCCATATATGTATAGCCTAGTTCTTTTTTCAGTGCCTGGCCCATTTCCATACATTTACAAGAGCATCCCCTCCTCTTGTCAGAGAAGGGGATGCAAACTACTATATAGACGCAATTTCAAATTGTTTGTTGCGATAAGCCTTAAGATATTTGACGCAATACTCATCTCGGCCAGCCAGAGTCTCAGCAGTGACCAAGCTTGCCATCATCATCTTATCCAAGGGATTAACAATCAGACCATCCAACCCTTTGCCAATAGCCATGATTGCAAAGGCGTGATTCATAAATTTTCTCACGGGTAGGCCATAGGATATATTAGACAACCCACACATCGTGTGAACGCCTTTAAACCGAGTCATAATAGCTTCAACGGAGTTAATAAATTCTACAGCAAACGTGCTGTTTACAGAGATTGGTTGTACCAACGGATCGACATAAATGTTATCAATCGGCACATTGTTTTGGACAAGCCCATTAATAAGTTTATCGGCAATCTTTAACCGGTCATCCATCGTCTCAGGCATTCCTTCATCACTCATGCAAAGGGCAACAATTTTTAATTCTGTGCCTGCAACGACAGGAATCAACGCATCGTAGCGCGCCTTTTCTAAGGAGATGGAATTAATCATCGCAACACCTTTGTGAACGGACAAGGCCTCTTCAATTGCTTTTGGGTCAGGGCTGTCGATACAACAGGGGGAATCCACTACCTCTTGAACTGTTTTGACCAGCCATCTCAAGTATTCTAGTTCCTTACCGACAAAGATACCGGCATTGACATCAATATAATTTGCCCCAGCCTCAAATTCTTCCTTGGCTACCTTTTGGATATAATCTGTATCTTGGGCTTTGATAGCTTCTCCAATGGCCTTACGGCTTGCGTTAATTAATTCTCCTACAATTAGCATGTCTTTTCCTCCCTCGATTAGTTAAAGACTTGTCTTTGAATACAAACTAATATGAATTCGTTCTTTATCTAATCTTAGTCTAATATAAACTATTTTCAAAGGGATTTTCTTGTCTTATCTTGATTATTCTAACTTATCTAATAAGTTCAAGTGCCAAATCAACAGCTTTAAATACGTCACCAGCATAACCATCGGCATTGATAGCCTGTGCAAAATCTTGGGTCGTAGGATTTCCTCCAATAATTATCTTCACATTATCGCGTAGTTCTCTCCGTTCAAGTTCCCTCATTGTCTCTGACATCATACCTAATGTGGTAGTGAGCATAGCTGACATCGCCAAGATGTCCGGCTGGTGCTCTATAATCGCTTCCGCAAAGTCCTCAGGCTCTACATCAATCCCGAGATCAATGACCTCTAAGCCAGCACCACGAAACATCATCACAATTAAATTCTTACCAATGTCATGTAAATCCCCAGCGACAGTACCGATAACTACCTTTCCTAGTGACGCATGCAGTGGGTTCGACAAGAGAGGCTTTAATACATGTAACCCCGCATGCATTGCCCTTGAAGCAATTAAAACCTCCGAAATATAAATAATGTTATCCTGAAATTGTTTTCCGATGACCTCCATACCGGGTAATAATGCTTTTGCAAAAATCTCTCGTGGGCTGATCCCGTTCTCCAGCGCAAGTAACGTGAGAGTCTTCACCCGGTTAGCCTGCCCCTTCAGTAGGGCGTTAGTGATTAATTCTAAACCTAAAGTTGACAACAACATTCACTCCTCGGCAATCACAGTTTACAGGGTATGTTGTTTATATCTACTTGGAGTAATTCCTTCAAGCTTCTTAAAAACTCTGGTAAAGTAGCCAGGGTCCTCAAAGCCACTCTCTTCGGCAGCCTGCATAACGTTATATTTCGGATTCTTTAACATAGTTTTAGCTTCTTCCACCCTTATCTGAGTGAGGTATTCCATCAAAGTACAGCCAAGACTCTGTTTGAAGATTCTACTTACATAGCAAGAGCTTAGATAAACTTCCTGTGCAATATCGTCAATTGTAAGCTTATTTCGGTAATTCTGTCGAATATATTCAGCTGCTTTCTGAATAGCTTGCAGATTTCGTTGGTTTTTATTATCTTCCAGATGATTCATAAATGTTTCTAACATATTTATAGACCAGAGACAGAGTTCGTCTGAAGTCGTCATTTCAAGTAAGTCCTGATAAAATAATGCGTTAAGCTGTAGAGTAGCACTCAAGTCAGCGCCACCATCCACCGCTGCTCTTGAGATAATGAACACTAATTCCATAACCCTTGTTTTAGCCGTATCTATATCTTCTGAATTAATTTCTATAATATCCACTAATAAATTTTCAAGAAGTTGTTTCGCTGCTCGCTTTTTACCATTACGCACCATCGTCTTCAGTTCATGTTCTTTTTCCAAGCAAATAATACTTAAAGATCTCGACTTAATCGTATGTATAGCAACTTCAGCAGATTTGCGAGCGTGAATTTCTTCGGCTAACCTTGCCTGCTGGGCAGTGATTTGCCTTCTTTGTTCTAAGACAGTCCTACCGCTTTGCATAATTTGATTAGCGACTACAAACAACAAATCTGCTGCTGCCTGTACCCTATCACTAGACAATACCTCTAATTGGGCAGCTGACCACTTTACCGCAGCAACATCGACATTAAGTCCCTTGACCATTTCCTCAATTTCTTCCAGAAAGTAATCTTCTGGTTCCCACATTAGTACCTGTCCACAGATAATGGCACCAACATGTTTACCGATTAAAATTGGTGCCGCCCACATAATCAGGCCCGCGTGACATCTGAAAATATAAGGCTCACCATATTTAGCAGCTTCAGTGCATGCTCGGGCATAGGAACGCTGACATTTTTTTGTGCCAAGGCTATCACCTCTTATTAATTCACAGAAGCGACAATCCTTTATCGCATGGTCGGTGGAGATCAATGTATTTCCCTTGTTGTCAACAAATATCGCTTTTAAACAAGTAGCCTTTGAAAATGAACATAACATTTTATTCATTAAGTTCCGTCCTACTAAGTTCTCAATCCATTGTGATTCCTCTTGATTCACACTACCACCCCCCAAGTAGGTTCCATACTAAAAATGTTTGTGTGCAACTATTAATAAACTCCAAGAAAATAACTGCCAAAGCAAATTCGGAGTGAGTAAGGTCTCTATTATTAAAATCATTAATTGCTATAATAACTAATATTATAACACATATGTAAATATTTCTTTTAAATATCTATATATTCTGAAAAGTAAATAGATATTGAAAAGGCGCTCTTGTCTTTGGCTAGGTTAAATAAATTCACCAACAAAGACTCGAGCGCCATGGAAAATGTCAATAGATTAATGTTATTTATAAGTTTATTTTAAAGCAGTATCAACATTACATGTCATATTTTGCAGGATCAAATTTGTCCTTACTTGTGCTTTTCATCATAGATTGCGTGAATTCAGCTTCGTCATCTGGTACAGATGCTAACTGCTTTTCAAGTATGTTAAGGTATTTTAGTTCCTTCGCATCAAGCAACACTAAACCGTCTTTGGCAGCAGCTCTCAATTCTTTAATCGTAACAGATGCTGCTATTTTGGTGCGTTCAAAGTGAGTCTTCCCCTTAATAATTTCTTTACTCAATTTTAGAACGACTTTTGGGTCCAATACATAGGCCTGTGGATCGTACATTCTATCAGATTCCGCTAGAATATCTCTCATTTCAAGTGCTGATCCACGAGAAGTTGCTACATTCATGATTCGGCAATCATAGATAAGCTCTTCAGCGAAAACGGTCGGAGCCATTCCCCCTAACAATCTCACATTTTCCACGGATTCATTACTCCAGCAGTCAGCCAAGCAAGCAGCAATGTTACCCACTGCACTGGAATGAGCACAGGCGGCTGTTCTTCCTTCCATAGAAATAGGTATTCCTGTTATAGCTTTGAGATATACATTTTCGTACGCGCAGTCTTTACTAGGTCCAACTGCACCGGCTTCAACTGCTACCATAGTTCTGACTGCGCACATAACTCTATCAATAGCTGCAAATACTTTTGGAATAAATTGCTTGTGAGCCATTACCATAGATGTGTTAGCAAAGCCACAGGCAGTGTCTCCAGCGGGTAAACATTTCGTGTCTTTAGAAATTTTTACAATTTCGTCCCATAAAGTTGCCATATCACGGCAGCCTACAACTCCTAAAGAGAACAATGCTTTAGGCAGATCGCAATTCATTACGGCCTCATCATGGAGATGTTTTCCTCCAATAGACTCAATTGCTAAAAATTCTGCCCCGGCTTCAGCGCATCCTCTAAATGTCTTCATCACATTATCCCAATGTTCGCCATGGTACATATGGGTAAGCGTTTTACCTTCCCGGATATCCACAACGGTCATTCTCATAACACTTTTTAAGCCAAATTTAGCGGAGTACTCATCCATAACTTTTCTAACGACTTTGGTGACATCGATCCCCCATTGAGGATTAAATGTACATGGTGGAAGAAGTTCAATTTCTATAATGATCCCGGGGGAGTGAAGTTCGTAAGCTTTAGAACAAATGCCGTGAATCATTTCTTCATATTGGGACAATACTTTCGGCATGGTTTCTGTATTTATTAACATGGTCGGCAGGGTAAGATTAATTTCCGGATAAACAATTCCTCCACCAATAACCATTCCATTTTTGCATTTTACAGGTTTTTTAGCAGTACCATAAACAAACTCCTCTAAATTAGTGTAAGCAACGTCTGTAAACTTTACATTACTCATAAAATACCCTCCCATAAACTTATTATTTAATTAGCGAACCATCTGAACCTCTTATGCTAGTAATCTTCCAACCAGATCCACCGCTGCGGCAGCATCACCAGCATAGCCATCAGCACCAATTTGATCCGAGAATTCCTGCGATATTGGCGCACCACCAATCATGACCTTGACATCTTTGCGCATACCTTTTTCAGTAAGCTCATCGATGGTAGTTTTCATAACTAACATCGTCGTCGTAAGTAACGCTGAAAGCGCTAATATTTTCCCATCATTTTTTTTAATGGCCGTCATGAACTCTTCTGGAGAAATATCGACACCTAAGTCGATGACCTTATATCCAGAGCATTCTAACATCATACCAACCAAGCTTTTTCCAATATCGTGCAAGTCGCCTTCAACGGTTCCTATGACAACGGTCCCTTTATTGGTCATTTTTCCACCAGCAAGCAATGGTTTAATAAGATCAACGCCAGCATTCATTGCCCGAGCGGACATTAATACTTCAGGAACAAACATATCATTAACTTTAAAGCGCTGACCAACGACATTCATTCCACCAATAAGACCTTCATTAATAATTTCGAGAGGATCAACCTTTGCGTCAATCGCTTTTTTCGTTAGAACTTGAACCTCATCGCGGTCTCCCTCGATCACTGCATTGCTTAACTCTGTATAATCATACATATATTTTATCCTCCTATTAATTTTATTTTTTAATGCCACATGACTAATCAGACATTTACATGACGTTTTTACACTCCCTTCTATATTAGCCTTTAACATTTACACTAACTTTCGGCTCTGCATGAATGTCCAAAAAGTTTTTTATATTCTGTTAATAACATTTTAGTCCTTTTAGGTCACTCTCCACTATGGAATATCTTGTTTTATCTTGATGAATCTTAACCGATTGTTTTGTATTTTTTTGCACTAAATGCGATTATAGCTTTGTTGTCGAGGTATTATTTAGCTCATATGGCCTATTTCCGACCACTCCATCGCAGTGCGATATAAACTGAGTATTTCGTTAATAAGTATTTTGAAGTAGAAAGTATCGGAAAGTACAATTTACTATTGGATAATCCATGGCAAAGCTAATCAATTAACATTAAACTTACTAAAAAGTAAAATAAGGTAGTTATTATGGGGGAGCTTAGGTATAATCTTTGAACCGCCAGGCATCTTCATATTGAATGAGATATTCGAAATATTTAAGGAATCCCAGATTTCTGCCAACTGTTATATTAACTCTGTGACAACCGTTGTTGATGCCCAGAATTTGGGGCCTTCCAATAACTTAACTGCAACACAAAAAAGATACACCATAAAAACGTATTTACGTTGCTATGGTGTATCTTTTTCTTTGGAAGAAATACCTACTGACTAAGGATAACTATCACTAAAGCGTTGAACAACAACGAACACTTATCGCCGTAGAATGCTCCGAACGGGCCAAGACACTGACTCCCTATACTTTAAGTAGTAAGTCTACAAGTTCTTCTGGACTATTGACAAGATAATCTGGGGAACCTTCACTAATTTTCTGAGGTGTATGCCAACCCCAGGAGACTCCGATGGTCTGTGTTCCAGCTTTTTCCCCCTCGATCATGTCCCCTTTGGTATCCCCCACATAATAAGCAGGAATCCCTGGATGTAAAGACATCGTATTATGTATTTTTTTGATCTTACTCTTTTCTTTCTCTGCTCCAATAACATCTATGAAACATTCGATTCCGTTTTGGTTCAATACTCGAATCGTAGCACTAGACAGATTCGATGTAATAACATAGACCTGATGTTTTTCCGAAATTCGTTCTAAGGCTTCCGCAATTCCGTTAAAGAGTTCGAGATCTGCCAGTTGTCCTCCCTGTAAAACTTCATATCTCTTCAATATGTTATCTATGGTTGACTCGTCCAAACCACGACTCATCATAGTTTCATAAACATTACCTTCGAAGAGACCAAGAACATCATTCGCCGCCTTAACCTCTTTAAACCCATTCTCTCGACAAGCCTGTGTAAATCGAGATGTGAAAATTTCCAGGGAATCAACAATAACTCCATCATAATCAAACATTACCAATGCCACGCTTCTACCTCCCAAGTTGTATTTCAACTTCAAGCTTGGACTACTTAAAGAGCATCCCCTTCTCTCACAAGAGCAGGAGATGCTTTACAATATTTGTGCTTAGATTTCGAACTGTTTATTACGATAGGCCTTCAGGTATTTAACACAATAGTCATCTCGACCAGCCAGTGTCTCAGCCGTGATCAAACTTGCCATCATCATCTTGTCCAAGGGGTTAATAATCAGTCCATCTAATCCTTTCCCAATAGCCATAATAGCAAAGGCATGATTCATGAATTTTCTCTCGGGTAAGCCATAAGATATATTAGACAGCCCGCACATCGTGTGAACCCCTTTAAATCGAGTCATAATAGCCTCAACAGAGTTAATAAATTCTACAGCAAACGTGCTGTTCGTAGAAATTGGTTGTACCAGTGGATCTACATAGATATGATCAAGGGGCACATTATTTTGGACGAGCCCGTTTATGAGTTTATCGGCAATTCTTAACCGGTCATCCATCGTTTCAGGCATTCCCTCATCACTCATGCACAGTGCCACAACTTTTAATTCTGTGCCTGCAACGACAGGAATCAATGCATCATAGCGCGCTTTTTCTAGGGATATGGAATTAATCATCGCAACACCTTTGTGCACTGACAAGGCCTCTTCAATTGCCTTCGGGTCAGGGCTGTCAATACAGCAGGGGCAATCTACTACTTCTTGAACTGTTTTGACCAGCCATCTCAGGTATTCTGGTTCCTTACCAACAAAGATACCGGCATTGACATCAATATAATTTGCCCCGGCCGCGAATTCGTCCTTGGCTACCTTTTGAATATAATCTATATCTTGGGCTTTGATAGCCTCGCCAATAGCCTTACGGCTTGCATTGATTAATTCTCCTACAATTATCATAACTATTCCTCCTTGTAAAATAGATTACACATTAATCTTAGGGAAAATATCAGCCTAGAATCCTTGGCTGACTTATACCTGGTATTATTTTGCAGTAAGTCGACGCGCGGTCTCCACCGCGCCTGGAGCATCAGGACTCCATCCGTCAGCGCCAATTTTTGTAGCAAAGTCTTCTGAAACAGGCGCTCCACCCACCATAGTTTTTAAGTTTAATCCTTGTTCCCGAATAGCCTTAACAGTGACTTCCATAAAAGGCATTGTTGTGGTTAGAAGTGCAGACATGCAGATAATATCAGCATTTCTTTCTTTAGCAGTGGCTAAGAATTTTTCAGTGTCCACATCCACACCCAAGTCAATAACCTCAAATCCAGCCCCTTCCATCATCATAGAGACCAAGTTTTTGCCAATGTCGTGCAGATCGCCCTTAACTGTTCCGATAATAATTGTACCCTTTTTTGTGCTTTCCCCTTGGGACAATAAAGGTTTTAACACTTCTAGTCCAGCTTTCATTGCTTTTGCAGCCATTAACATTTCAGGAACAAAAAATTCTCCTTCCGTATATCGTTGGCCGACCTCATCCATAGCTCCAATTAAACCATCTGATAGTATATCTGAAACATTTGTTCCCTTTTCCACTTCTACTTTGACAAGAGCAACAACTTTTTCAATATCAAATGCAACCACTGCATCGTAAATATCTTGAACGCTCATTTTCTCTCTTCCTTTCCTTTCGGTCATTTGACCGTCAATAACGACTAACAACTACAGGCTACAGACTCCAATCAACATCTCCTGCAACCAGCCCAGAGAAGTGTCCACGGACTTTGGCATCTAATTCCTCGGTGAAGCGCGACTTGTTTGGCTTACTTAGAATTTTATTAGCTTCTTTCATGGCGCGACTATAGGCATCTGGTTTTCCTTGATCTTCCCAGCGGCGACGCATTTCTCTCGTGGCGATTTTAGGAAGTACAGCAATGGAACGCATATTTTTCATCGTATGGTCTGTGTCCATATAACTGCCTCCAGGTCCGATTTTGGCAATTAGATCTAAGCACAGGTTTTCTTCGCTGTATTCATATCCTTTTTTCATACGCTTAAGCATTAAAGCAATTTCATTATCGATAACGGCTTTACCGAAGTCAAAGGCCATCAGACTTCCTAGTAAACCACCCATGTTGAACAAATCTGCACCAGCAAGTAATGCTCCCGTCGTGTTCATTCCAGTCTCATAACCTGATTGAGCATCATTAGAGTGGGCATTGGTCAAGCCAATATATCCGCCGGACGGTACATTGTAAAATCTTGCCATCTCTGTATGTGCCATTTGCATCATTCCTGTTTCGATAGCACCCGGTGCATAAGCTCCAGTCCGCATATCTGCCACGGTGGATAATACTGCATATATCAAAGGAGCGCCGGGACGAATCATTTGCATTAACGTAGCCAGACCAAGGAATTCTGCATTGCCGAGTGTCAAAGTCCCCATCAGACTTAACGGTGAGGTCATGCCAGCATTTGGAACAATCGTTCCATAAACCGGTAAGCCTTGCTCAGTGAGATAGATAACCGCTTCGGTTGACTCGACATCAAAGGTTAAAGGAGAAACGACCGGACAATAATGGTGATTGATAAACGGACGCTTGCGATAGGCTTCTTCGCTCCCTGCGATTAGAGCACCTAACTCCAAGACTATTTTAAGATCTTCCATGTTTGGGGTGTTACTGCGAACTGGTTTCTTACAGTTTTTCAGTGCTGGATAGAAGCGCGACATACTGAACTGCCCTTCTGGGGCGTCATCTGCCAAAGTCGAAATCGAAAAAACATCAAAGCCTGGCAGTTCATTGATTAAGTAAGCAATATTAGCAATATCTTGAGAGGTCGCTCGTCTTTCTTCTCCTGTTTTTGGATCGATCACATTGGGGGCGGAACTCCCCGTCACGACAATTGGTCTATTCCCAGGCATCGTAACATCAAACTTTGGATCTTGCGCCGTAAAGGTATACGTGGGTACAAAGGTCTGACGAGCTTTTTCTACTACTTCACGCGGAAACTTTACCATTTTCGTCTCCATATCAACCTGGCATCCATTTTTTGCGAAAATAATGAGGGCCTTTTCATTTCGAACCAACATTCCCACGTTCTCAAGAATTCCCAATGAGGCTTCGTGTACGCGTTCCACTTGAGTTTGAGTAAATAATTTTGTGAATTCCACTATATATTCCCCTCTCTATTTGCTTGGCCAGCGGTCTTTGCTAGATCTGCGATCTCCGTCTTATGATTTTCGATCCAATGCATCAAACGAACATTATGCTGTAAATAAGCAATGTACTCATATTCATTTAGATTTGTACCGGCATAATAGGCTGCTACATCCCAGTTGATCAAATATATATTGGCAGCAGCAATCATCATTGGTAGATATTCTATCTCAACTGCATTGAGGGGTTCGAGTCCTCCCAATTCCAGCAATTTGCGCTGGTAAGACTTAATAAAGATGGCACATTTGTCAATAAGTAACACGCCATCCTGTTCATCTTGCCACGAACTGCAAAGATAGGTTAACGCCAAGGTAACGTCAGAAAGTCGATGATCGATCTTCGACCAATCAAAGTCAAAGATTCCAACAACCTTGCTATTCGCAAATTTCAGGTTGCCAGCATGGAAGTCATTGTGGCAAGGTGAATAGGGCATTTTTTCGAGAATATGATTGGGTATTAGGGAACTCTCAATAACCTTTAAAATCGAGTTTAGCTTACTTTTAAAATATCTATGAAACTTCGTGTCGATATCGACTTGTCCCAACGTTTTATACTTTTCTGGAAGGTTTGTGAGTAACTCCATAATCTTAGGTTCTACTCGAACCAAACCGTTTGGATTAAAATTTCTTGCAGCGTTATGAAAGGTTGCCAGAACTTCAGCTGCGCTAGCATATTCAGCATCATTTAGCGCTGGGTTATCCCAAGTATACAAATCGTCTCCTTGTAAAAATTCATAAACAGCAAAAAAGATTTCCTTTGTCCCCTCAACTTTTTTGACAAAGGTTATACCATCCTTGGTACGTATCAGGCCAGCGGTAATATCAAGCCCATGAGCTTTTGAATAATCGATCATGCTGTGCTCTAGCAAAATCTCAGTCTTTGCGATTCCGTATTTGTACTTACGAACATAGTACTCATAGTTCGTTCCGTTTTTCTCCATGACTATTCCAAAACTTCGATTGACATAGCCACCAAAAATTTCGTAAACAGCCGTAACTATTCCGAGGTCATAATCCTGTAACGCTTCTACGATTTGATTGCGGATGAGAGCCGTTTCCATTGATTCGAAGAAACTAGTAGCAATTTTTTTAAGATCCTCGCTTTGAGTAAACAAAGCGAACGTTTGATTGACATTCTGCTCTTCGAGACATCTCATTTTACTGGTGTCCATACTTATCCTCCTCATTTTCATTCGCTGGAATGATGGTGAGACTTTCGAAAATATCTATAATTGCCACTATATCAATCCTAACCTTTCTTCATTTGATTATTCAGAATGACGAAAGGGTATTTAACGCAACACCATCATAACATCTAAGTGACACCTTCAGTTTGACACAATCCTGCTCGTTTTGACTCATTACGCCCCATTGAATATTCCGATTAATTAGCAATAGTTGCAATTTGTTATCAGATATAACAAAAATAAAAAAAGTCGCTATTAGCGACTTTTTTTCATAATAACCTTTGTCAAGTTTTCTTCGATAAAGGCACGCACCTCAAAGGCATCTTCGAAGTAATAATCCGCTCCTATTTTCTTGGCATAACCAGAGTCTACTGGGGCTCCTCCCACGATCACTATGAGGTTTTTGCGAATCCCCAAAAGGTCTAATTCATCAATTACTTCTTTCATAACCGTCATGGTTGTGGTGAGCAACGCGGACATCATGAGGATATGAGGTTTTTCTTTACGCACCACACTGGCAAACTTTTTGGGAGTTACGTCCACTCCTAAATTAATGATCTGAGCCCCGGTGGTCATGACCATCATCTTCACTAGGCTTAGACCAATATCATGGAGGTCTCCCGCTACCGTTCCCATAACGATTTTACCTGAGGTTTTCTTATCTGAGCCCTTTAAGCATGGCTCTACGAGGCTTAACCCCGCATGCATAGCCCGTGATGCCATGAGCACCTCGGGAACCATAACCCTCTGATCGCGAAACTTTTCAGCGACTCGATCCATTCCAGCGATTAAACCTTTTTCAAGAACGGATTCTGCTGAAAATCCTTGCGCTAAGGCCTGTCTGGTTAATGCCAAGCTTTGTTCTGCTTCTCCTGAGGCAATAGATTTTATAATGCCCTGAAAAACCATTGTCATTCACCTTCTAATACAAGCTGTTTTTATAGATTAGGGGGGTAACTCCGATATATTTACGAAACACCTTTGCAAAGTAACTTTGGTTTTGGAAACCCACAGCTATAGACACTTGGGACACACTAAATTCAGGTTTCTTCATGATTTCTACCGCTTGCTCAACCCTTACCCTGGTTAAATAGTCATTAATCGTGCAATTCAGTTCTTCTCGGAACAGTCTCGAGAGGTGTGAAGGGCTGATAAATAGATGTTGTGCTACGTTCGCCACTGTAAGCGGCAGTGCATAGTTTTCCATCATAAAATCCCGGGCCAGTTTAACAATTGCGAGGTGTTTTTTATTTGCTAAAGTAAAAATTCCCTCCAAGAACGTTTCAACAATACGTTGTAACTTATAGAAGAACACTTCGACTCGCTCAATGCCCTCAACTTCCTTATTGAATTCCTTGAGTAGCGTCATGATCCGTTCTGCATTAGCCCCGCCTTCTACGGCAGCTCTCGAAGTCAAAGTTGCTAATTCCAAAATCCGAACTTTTACGGTCTCGAGGTCTCCCACAGTTTTTGTATAAAGATCGGTTAATAGGCTCTGCAGCGTTTGGTTCGCTCTTGTTCTGTCTCCAAGGCGGATATAACGCAAAAATTTACGTTCTTTCTTCAAATAAGTATCATAATCACTGAGGTCTGGTAAATGATTGCGCTTTCTCTCCTCAATTTCCTGTCTAATCTGCTGTTGCTGCACCCTCGTGGCATCAATTTCTTGTAAACTATTTATGTTGCGTTTAATTATATGGTTCACAACAACGAAGAGCATATCGGCAGCTGCTTGAGACCGCGCGGGAGATATGACTTCAAGCATACGTGCTTTACTCTTCAGTATTTCGATGTTTTCGACTTCAGCATTGAGCTTCTCCAGTTCCTCAAGAAAGAAATGATCAGGTTCCCACAATAAAACTTGGCCACATATAATACTTCCCAACGAAAGGCCTTGAATCATGATTGGGACGGCCCAAATAATCAATCCTGCGTGACAACGAAAGAAGTAAGGCTCCTCCCATTTGGCAGCCTCTAAACTCGCACGTTTATACGAATCCTGACATTTCTTTTCTCCTTCTGGCTGACATCGAATATAGCTACAAAAATCACTACGTTCAAAATTCCCAGGGACTGAAAAAGTTACTCCCTCGTTAGTAATAGCTTCAATATGCAACCCCGTTGCATTGTGAAAACTACCTAAGCTTTCTTCAAGGTATTTGGGATCTAGAAGGTTCGAATCTAATGCTTTACGTATCGAACTCACCCTTCCATAGCAATAACTATTCGCTAGTTAACTCTCCACTCAAATTAGCGATTGAACACCAACGTCTTCAAGACCACTGGAACGACCCTTCCACCCATAAGAGGTTTTCCAATATCAATATAGTCACAATCTTCCACCTCAAGCTGGTCAATACAAACCATTTCAAGCGGCCGATTGGCATTGGCGTTAATACATTGTCCTAGGACTTTTCCGCAGTCTGCTTCTATGACGAGTACAAGTGGTTTGTTTTGTGACAGGTATTCTTCCATCCCCAATAGCACCCCTTGGGCTAGCAGATTGATGTTCACAAAGGTCATCGTTCGAGGCCCTTTCAGGGCCAAAGCCACAGAACCTTCAGATTGATTGGCCTGAAGTCGAAGCATTTCATTCTTAATAGCCTTGCCGATTCCTTGCACTGTATCGGGAATTGTGCTCGAAAATGGAGAGATGACCATGACATTACGCAGAGGTAATGTCTTTTCTTGAAGATGGATGGTACTTCCGCTCAAATTCACTGACTGAGTCCCAGTCCCTATGACTGTTGCCCGAACTGTTTCATTGGGCTTTTCCAAGACAAATCCTGCTGTTTCTAGGCAAAGTTTGAGTTCCCACCCCAGTAACGGCCCGAAATCCCCGAATTCAGTCACTTCCATCATCGTGACGGGTCCCTGTGGAGCATAGACATAGTCTGCAACTCCACCAGAAATCATAACTTTTCGGATGGTATGTTCTAATCGTAAAGTAGGCGTCATGAGTAGCGCTCTGGTTAATTCCGATTGCTTTGTCGTTTTGAGAACCTCCACGATACAAGCGGCCATCGCTTTGACGACTGGACGCAGTTGGGGAAGAGTGATCCTTTCTCCAACCTGGAGCCTTTGTCCAGCGGACTGTAGGGCGATTTTTGCTGGTTCTGAAATATATGTAATTCGGTCTCCCTGCGGTTCAAACTCTATAAGGTGCCCTCCGACATTCAGGCACGTTGTCTCAACGGCCTTTCCTTCATGAAACATGGCATAGTTAGACGTACCACCACCTACGTCGATATTGACGACCACTTGATGCCTTTGGACTGAAAACGCCGCCGCCCCTGAACCTTTGCCAGCGTAAATCCCCTCTAAATTGGCACCAGCGGTGGCAACCACAAAGTCCCCAGCGTATCCCGCCAAAGCATCAATTATAGCTTTGGCATTCTCTTTTTTGGCAGTTTCCCCTGTGATAATCACTGCTCCCGTGTCAATATTTTCAGGCGTAAGCCCTGCAACCAAATATTCCGTTTCTACTATCTTCGAGACAGCGACTGCATCAATCAGATCCCGATCCGAAAGCGGAGTGATATATATCTCACTCCGATGAATCACTTCTTTGTCAGTAATTTCTACGTGAGGAACAAACGTCCCTGATGCTGTATTTTCAATCGTCAGTCGGCTAATCACCAGTTGGGTAGTAGTGGTTCCAATATCAATGCCCACACTCATGATTGTCTGAATATTCGATTCGGGCATTTTATCACCACTCCTATTTTTGCTGGTTGAACTTAACGCCACTGGCTTTCGCCGTCAGGATCTGTTGTACTACATCAGAGAGGTGCGCCCCTGCTTCTGCGGGTGGAATTCCACCTTTGTGTATATTGGAGACCACCGTACGATCTGCTTCCACTGTCTTCTCGTTAGGTTGGTATATCATATAAGCACTAAGGCTTTCTGCCGTCCCGAGGCCTGGTCGCTCTCCAATAAGGGAAACAATCACATCAGCCTTGACTAAATTCGCAATGGGGTCTTGGACCCATACCCTTCCGTACTTAACAAAGAAGGGGGCTCCCACTTTAATTCCTGCTGATTTCAGTCCTTGCATCAGCGCAGGCAATAGGTCTGGGATATTGGCCTCAATGGCAGTTGAACTCAGTCCATCCACAACCAGGATCTGTACTTGGACATTCTTTTCACACTTTTCAGTAATAGTTTTAACCGCTTCTTCCGATAAACGCCGTCCTAAATCTGGTCGTGTGAGAAACTCATCTTTACTCGTTACTGCGCTTTGAACGGTCATTAAATTATTTTGTTTCAGGAATTCGTCAGAGACATCCAGAAACACAGCATCCTGAGCCACTGCATGATCAGCCAAAAATCTCAACCAGGACATCGTTTTAGGACGTGCTCCTGCTCTTCCAATCCCAATTCTAGCTGGAGTTGACTTTTTCATAGCCTTAACTGCATCGGCGTTAAAGGGCTTTGAAATCTGCATTTCATCTAGTGGAGGAAATGTAACCATCTCCTCCGATGAAGTATTTGAGTACAGTGGTGTATCTTGGCTTGCTGACGACATCACATGATCTTTGCCTTTACTTGGAAGCAACCCTTTCTTGGCCAGTTCTTCCAAAACACTTTGAATGATTACTTTTTCTAATTCGTTATTCGCGACTGCCACATTGATTGCCTCCTTATTTATCAAAAATAGATGGGTCTCCAGCTCTCTCTGTCAACAAGCCATTTTCCAGAATACCCATTTTCTCCAACCACTTCTCAAACTCAGGAAGCGGACGAAGACCTAAAATTTCCCGAGTGCTTGCATCATCATGGAAACTAGTATCTTGATAACTCAGCATAACATCGTCGCCTCCGGCAACTCCCATAAAGAAGTTGGACCCCGCCATTGCGCAAAGGAGAGTTCCCATTTCCTGATCATTTTGATCCATTTTCATATGGTTGGTATAACAGGGTGCAATTCCCATCGGCAGTCCATGCAGCTTACCCATGAACAAATCCTCTAGGTCTGCCCTGAGTACTTCCCGACCAGAATAAATAGTCTCCGGTCCGATAAACCCTGAGACGTTGTTGGTCATAAACGGATGATATTTGCGGGCATAACCGTAAGTTCTCGATTCTAAGGTCATCATATCAACCCCGAGGTGCGCGTCTAGAGAAACTTCAGACCCTTGTCCTGTTTCAAAGTACATAAGATTTGGACCCGTCGCCGTCCCTTTACGCTGTATCAAGTCAAACGCTTCATCGAGAATGGCTGCGTTAACGCCAAAGGCATCGTTCGCTTTTTGCGTGCCAGCGATACTTTGGAAGACAAGATCAACTGGAGCACCTTTTTCGATTGCTTTCATTTGTGTGGTCACGTGGGCCAAGACGCAGTTTTGGGTAGGTATTTCCCATTTCGTCATGAAATTCTTGACCATTTCAAGGAGACGAGTGACTGTCTCCACATTGTCTTCTACCGGATTAATGCCGATCACGGCATCCCCGGAGCCGTAAGACAAACCCTCTTTCATTGCAGCCAGTATCCCTTCCACATTATCTGTAGGGTGATTGGGTTGGCAACGAAAAGCCAAGGTTCCAGGCACACCAAGGGTGGTATTGCAATGCGAATGAATGCGCATTTTCTTGGATCCGTAAACAAGGTCCATGGTTGACATCAGCTTAGCTACCGCTGCTATCATTTCACTGGTAAGCCCTCTGCTGATATGTGCCAAGTCATCTCCTGACGTCTTATGCTCCAGAATGTACTCGCGCAGATGACCGACCGTCCAACTTTTAATCTCTTGATAGATTCTCAAGTTAAGACCGTCATAGATGGCTCGTGTGACTTCGTCCTCTTCATAAGGAATCACCGGGTTATTATAAATATCTTCAAGGGTTAAATTACTTAAGACCAGCTTCGCCGCTACTCGCTCGGAAGCTGATGTCGCAGCTATTCCAACCAGTTCATCTCCGGATTTTTCTTCATTGGCCTTGGCCATTACTTCTTTGAGGCTTTTAAATGCAAATATCTTACTGTACACCTTCGCCTTTAAAATCATCGCATATACTCCCATTCTGACTTATAGTCCTTAATCGCAGAAATCAGCCCAGTTGGCAGGATAGGTTGCATAGAACACCTTGCAAAACGTTGGCGAAGAAAAGACTACTTTGCTTCCCTTCGGGATATAAAGCACATCTCCTGCTACTGCACGGATTACTTTGCCCCCAACCTCTAGAACAAACTCTCCTTCAATGATGTAATCCACTTCATCGTAGTTTAGAAACCAAGGTAATTTGGAGTGATCAAAGGTCATAAAGCCGGAAGCCAAGTTGGCAACCCTAGCATCAATTAC
>Ga0209386_1000570_pt1 | contig 17564 bp, 18 predicted proteins | sample NGEPertwo_FD_184510 | JGI IMG/M metagenome (GOLD analysis project Ga0209386, IMG submission 184510) | Arctic peat soil microbial communities from the Barrow Environmental Observatory site, Barrow, Alaska, USA - NGEE Permafrost154B-two... | ecosystem: Environmental > Terrestrial > Soil > Wetlands...
TCGGGACGGACGATAACGGCCGCGGCTTCGGGCATCTCGCGCAGCGTGCCGCCTTGCCAGAACACCCGCCACAGCGATTGCCCTTCCTGCCGCGCTTGGATGAGGAACTGGAGCATCGCCGCCACCTCGTCGAGCGTGAGGGCGATCATGATGAGCATCGCTGCGGCTGCGGCGAGAGCCGGCGTACTCCATGCACCGACGGCGATCGGTTGCAGGATGATGAGCGTGATGCTGACGATGCCGAGCGGCACGACCAGGATGCCGAAAAACGCAACCATCCACGGCATGGTGCGCCAGCGAGCCTTGTCGCCCATGAAGCCCATCAGGAACTCGATCATGTAGGCGACCGCTCCCAGTCCGGCATCGGGGATGGGGAAGGCGCGTGAAACGTCGGAGGTGAGGACGCGCTCCGTGCCAAGCCCAAAGAACGGGTCGGTGAACGATGTGATGTGCCCAAGCTGGAACGCCGTCATCTGCCGAGAGAAGAAGAGACCGACGAGCGCGAGAGCGATGATCGGCGCCCGCTGCGTCCAACTGGAGGGGTTATACGACCAGCCACGCGGTACGTCTGGACCGGTCTCCATGCTCATTCCCGGCGCCATCGGCATCCCCGGCGCCAGGATGGCGAACACGACGACCAACGCGCCGACCAACGTGTCGTTGGCGTAGGCGGTGGCCGTGGGCGCCCAAAAGACGAGGGGGGCGAAGAGCAGCCACAGACCGACGAGTGAGTTCGCCCACGGCGCCCAGAACTTGAACCACGGGCGGTGCGACAGCGAGAGGATGGCGAGAATGATGACCAGTGCGCCGCTCACAGCGTCGCTCACCTGCAGCGCCGTGCTGCGGTATCCGAGCGCGAAGATGCCCGTAATCAACCACAAGCCGAGCGTCATGTTGGCGAAGTGCGCCCAATGCGCTCCCTTGTGTGTCATCGCCATGCCGCCTGTCGCCGCCTCGCGGTCGGGTGTCTGCACCGCTTTGTCATCAACGCGCGGCGCGGTTTCGTCGTCCGACGTCGGAGCGGGTTGCTGCACGGGCGGTGTTTGGGCGGCGTGCTCCATGTGGTCAGGCATCAGTGGATTCACCCCCTCCGGGCGGTGTCCCCGCCTGTCTCCGCAACTCGGAAGGGAGTGCCAGATCGTTCTCGCGGTAGAAGCCGGGTAGGTCGGAGTTGAGCGCGGCGATCATCTTCGGAATCGTGCCGCGCAGACTCCGCTGCGGCTCCCAGCCGAGCAACGTGCGGGCGCGGGTGATGTCGAGCGCGTAGTGGTCGTTCGCGCGGTCGATCATCCACGGCTTGATGAACGGGTCGGCACCGGGCAGTTTCTCCATCACCCATGCGCCGGCCTTTGCAAGCGGCGCGAGCGCGCTCGGCACCTCGAAAGTCTCCAACTCCTCGCCGTGGATGAGGCGGGCGAATGTGTGTTGTAGTTCGTCGTAACTGAGCGCCTCCGGCTCGCCCAGCAGCAGCGGCAGCTCGGGCGGAAGCTGGGCGCGCCGTTCAACCACCAACTCGATGGCGTCCACCAAATCGTTCAGATGCAAGAAGGACTGTCCATGCGCAGTGCTGCCGGAGTAGATGCGGCTCGTGAGCTTCCGGTCGTAGATGCGCTGGATCTGGTGTGCGAGCGGGATCGAGTGGCAGAGGTCGTCATACACGCCGGAGATGCGCAGCAGAACGGCGGGAATATCGCCGCGTTCGTCGCGGATGACCTGTTCGGTGCGGACTTTCGATGCCGGGTATGCCCACGTCGGCCCGATCGGCCAGTCTTCGTTGATGAACTGCCCCGGTTCAGCGGGGCAGTGGACGAGCATCGTGCTCGAGAAGACGAGCTGTTCCACCTGAAGGCCCGCCTCGGGCAGACAGCGCAACAGGCGTCTCGTTCCGCCAACCGTCACTTTCTCATACATGTCGCTCGGCTCGCCGAAGAAATCGTAGTAGGCGGCGAGGTGGATCACCGAGGCGACGTGGGCACCGTGGTGTTCACGGATCATGGATAGTGCTTCCCGTACACTCTCGTCCGACGTGATGTCGACGGCCACGGCGGTGCAACCGGGTGGCGGCGGGCCGGGCGCCTGGCGGTCAAAACCGACGACATCGTCAAATCGTCCGGCAAACCGCCGCATGACGGCATCGCCGATCCTCCCGTTGGAGCCCGTCACGATGATGGTGCCACTGCCTGTCTTCATAGCGCTCCTCCTGCCCTCGTATTCAATTCGGACGAAGTTCCCGATATCGGTGGCGTCACACCTTTGCCTCCGGCGGGTGGGCGACTCCTCCCGGCGGCAGGAAATCCGGCAGGTCAAGGCGTGCCACGCCAATCCGGTTGTCGGCCATCCCGAAATAGACGTCGAAGCGGTGCGGTGAGCCAAGATCGTCGCGCCGGTCGATGCCGGTGGGGAACACGACATTGGCGACGGTGCCGCGGCGTTCCTGCGGCAGCACCGGCGCCAACACCGGCTCCGCCGAACGGTAGCGGACCACCTGCGGATGCTCCTTGGAGAGCACCATCACCCCGGCCGAGTAGCACAGCTGACTTCCGTCGCCGCCCGGCTCCCTCATTTCGGCGACGCCGTGGTATACGATCAGCCAGCCGTGCCGGGTGAGCACGGGCGGAGTGCCGCCGCCGATTTTTAACCGCTCCCAGGGCGACACCGGAGTCGCCAGCCGGTGATGAGAGGTGAACCGGCCGAGGCGATGCGGTTCGCGCCCTTCCAAAGCCATCGGGCAGTAGGAAATCCAGATGCTTTCCCTGTGGAGATCCACCTCGCGGGACCCGGGGTGGCAGCAGGTATCCTCCGGACGAGTGCCGGGAAACAGCGGCCGGTGCAGGATGGCCAATTCCGGTTGCCCGGATGGATTAGGGACGGCGAGGGGGAAGAGGCCGGCATCCTTATTGTCCACGCCGTCGAACTCAAGACCGTCATACGGCCGGAAGGTAGCCAACCCCAAGCGCCGCCAGTGGAACAGATCCTCCGACACGGCCAAGGCGATCCGCGGGCCGTTCGGCGAAAGCGCCGTGTAGGTCATCACGTGGCGTCGAAGCGGTTCGACAAACGTGATACGAGCATCCTCGCAACCCCCGCTGCCGTCAGATCGCCGCTCGTAATCAGCTTCGGGTTCGAGCGCAATACCGATCCGTTCCACGCCGGACGGGTCGCCTGCCTCATCGAACCGAACCCGGGCCATGCCGATGCGCGAATAGTTGCCCCGCGCGACCAACCGTGGAAACAGGTAGAGCTCACCATCGGGGCCACGAACGGCAGCAGGATTCAGGACACCTTCGGCCTCCAGCGGGTTGCCTGGTTCCGGCTCCATTATCCGGCCTAGGCGCTGCAACTGAAAGCCACTCATCCACTCTCCTCCTGACGAAGTCTTATGCATCACTTCGGCGCCCGGCAGGGGCACCCGGGTCGTCTTCACCTACCCGTTCGGCGATTGACAGCCCGCCGGTGGGAGCCCTCGAGCTGGATCACGGGAGCGAGGACCAGATCGCACGGGCCGCGCTCGCATCACCGCGAATAACACTGCACGTGATGCCCGACCAGGCCGTTCGTCTTCGACAGACACCTGCAGGGCAGGCATCGGCACGAGGGGTGGGCGCACGCAAGGTCCCTGGGATCCGACCTCCGGCGGCGTGCGACCGCTGCCGTCACGCGGCCGAGCCGCGACCTCACAGCGCCCGCGGGACGACAGTACCGTCCCAAGGTCTCGCGGGCGTCTACGGAGGAGGCGACCAGACCCAGAATCGAGCCTGCAGCCCTCCCCGAGCCCAACCGAAAGATCTGGCGATTGAAGGTGGCCGTGCATCGCACGGGTTCCAGCAGGCGGCTCACTTCCGCTTCATAGTCTGTGCCCTCGAGCAGGCAGCGCGCGGCAAGCGCCCCCGACTCCAACGCGTATCGGAGCCCGAAACCCCACGCGGGGTCCTGCAATCCTGCGGCTTCGCCCACGTACAGGCGCCCGGATCGATCCACCGGACGCGTCCGGCCGAGGAGGTGCCCACGCCCTGAGAACGGCCGGGCGTTGCCCAGATCCAGGGTGGGCAATACGCGGGCGAAGGCCGTCGCCGCCCGCTCTCGACTCCCAGGGCGGGTAAATCGCGGCTCCAGTGAGCAGGCGGCAAGTGTGGCCCAACCTCCCCAGACCAGGAGGTAGGCGTAGCCGACCGGCGTGATGTCACGAGAGATGATGGCGCGGGCCTGGTCGGGGAGGTCTGTCGGGAAGACGTAGCCATGCGCTATGCAATCGCCGGTCTGGGGTCCCGTGGCCACGATCCAGCCGGACTCAGCGCGGTGCACCCACTCCCCCAGGCGCACATCGACGCCGGTCGCGTGGGCCTGTTCGAGGAGAGACCGGTCCAGCGACCCCTCGGCGGGACCGCGGCGCACTAGGTAGAACAGCGGCTCATGCGAGCGCAGCACTGCCGGCCGCAGGTAGTCATCGTAGAAGGTCACTTTGCGTACCGGCTGGTGGTCGAAGTCGAGGCGGATGCCCAACTCCACCATCCGGGAGAGTACATCTCGAGCACTCGTCCAGTTCTCCAACCCCTCGAAATCCTCGGCGAAACGCCACCCCACGGTCGGCCGCCGCTCCAGCACACGGACGCGTTCTCCCCCGCGTGCCAAGGTGATGGCCGCGGCAAGACCCGAGGGGCCGGCACCGACTATCACACGGTCGCGCCTATGCACGTCTCCCCCTTGCTCCACGGTAGGATGCCCGCAACTTGCGCAGCCGGCGTATCTCCCGCGCTCGAGGGCTCAAGCCCGACGACGCCTCCGGGAGCGGCTCAACGAGAGTGTTGCCCCGCATTTCGGTGATCACCACGTGTTCGCCGGGCTGTGGCTCACCGCGGGCGAACCCGGCCCCCCAGGCCGTCCACAGCTCTCCCCGCACACACACGACGACCCGACCGGACTTCACGCCGACCCGGCCGAACTCCAAGCGCTTTACGCGGGCGTGGGCGCCCAGCAATGCCTCCCTTCCTGTGACTACCCGGCGGCACATCGCATCGATGACGGCCTTGTAGAGCAGCACGCTGGCCCCCAAGATCACGAGATAGATCACGAGTGCCACGGGCAAAGCGAGGACGAAGAACACCGCCAGGCCGACAACCGGCAGAAGAAGGGCGAGACGGCACATCTAGGCGGGGCTCCAGCCTTCGACCCAGATGTCCTCACCCTCGACCGCACTCGCTCGTGGACGCCACCCGCACGCGCGTCGCGGCCTCGGCGTGGACAGTGGGGAAAGCATAGCGGACGATCGGCGCAAGGAGGCCGGCAGCCGCCAACATCCCGCTGAGGCCGGGCTGGTCACGAGGAAGTCACGGCGGGTGATTGGGGCAGACTGTCCGTGTTTAGTGTCCATAAGACAGGCTCCTTCCCGGCTGCCGAGCATGGCTTTCTTTACTAGCATAGGCCAGGGGGGTATAAGGAACAAGGCCATCGGCGGCCTTGAGGGCATATCTTCACAAAAGCTTCACGGTATGAAGGTCGGGGCCAGTTTCATCGGCGTGGAGACTCCCACGATCAGATATCCGCGGAACACGGTGTCGGGAGTGTCGGGTCCTGAAGCGGGGGGTGGGGGGTATGATCAGGTTGCGCGGATACTGTCTACATCCTCCTAACACGGGAGCTTGGTTGACGCACATGCAGCGGCTTCGGGCGCGAGCTACCGGCAGCGGTTGCCCGAGGATGCGAAGATTTCTTCTCCTATTCCTGGTCGTCGTGGCACTGGCCTGTGGAGTTCGCCCCGGACCGGCGCTCGCCAACGGCGCGGACAACGCTCCCGCCCCAGCGGCCGCCCATTTCCCGATACTTTCCCTCGCGCCGGAAGACATCGCCCTCACTGTCGACGGCGTCCCCTACCCCCGCTTGGCGATCCAGGGGTACCTCGACTTCACCCGCAGGCAGGCACAGGCGACGGGTGATCCGCGAAGCTTCTACGAGTGGGGCGAGATCCTTCACCTCTACGACACTGCGGCGGAGCGTGTCCTCGCGGCGCGGGCGGCCTGGGAAGCGGGCTTCCGGGTGACTCCGCATGACCGCGCCGACTTCTCCACCTATACCATTGACAGCACTCCCGGATACCTGCAGGAACTCTACGGCGGCTCGCGGCGCTCCTTCGATTGGGACGCCGACCTCCAGATCCTGATGAAGAAGTGGATGGTCTACATCACTCACGGCGAACAGGATGTGAGCTGGACCCACGCGGGCGAACTCATGAGCGCCGACCGCCGGGAGTTCGAGGCGTGGGACGCCTGGTATCTTCCCGTGCGGCGGGGGGCGATCGTGGTCACCTACCCCGAACGGCTCGAACGAGAAGGAGAGAATCCCCCGCGTGTCGGTGTGATCCTCGTGGTGCTCGCCGCCGCGGCGGCGCTCGGATTCTGGCTCCGTTCGCTTGGTCGCGGCCGCCGGGGGAGCAACCTCCTCGTACGCCGGCCCTGGATCGACGGCCTCGTCCGGCGGCGCGTCTATCCCGAGGGCGTGCAGGGCGTGGTGCTCGTCGTGTTCCTGGTGATGATGGCCGCACTCGCGCTCGGCCCGCCTCTCTCGCACCGCAACCTCGGCTCGGTGTACCTGTGGATCTTCTGGTGGCCCCTCGTGCCCTTCCTGCTGTTCTTCACCGCACGTTCCTGGTGCGCTGTTTGCCCGATCGCCACCCTTGGCGATATGGCGCAGCGGATACCGGGTCTGGGCGGGCGCCGCACGCCCCGCTAGCTGGCGATCGGGGGCATCTGGGCGGTCGAAGGCACCTTCCTGGCCATCACCTGGTTCGATCGTTCCGTGGGACTGGTGAACTCAGTCCGTCTCACGTTCACCGCCCTCCTCCTTCTGACCGGCCTTGCCCTCACCGTCTCCGCGGTCTATCGCCGTCGCACCTTCTGCCGCCACCTGTGTTTTTTCGGTGCGTTGGCCGGCAATTACAGCATGGCGTCGGTGGTGGAGCTCCGACCCGATGGTCCGACCTGTCGAGGATGCGCACGCGAGGCCTGCCTCCGTGACGAAGCCGCTTCGCTCCCGGATGCCTGCCCCATGCTGCAGCGACCCCGCGCCCTCGCCGAGAACAGAGAGTGCAACCTTTGCCTCAAGTGCCTGCGTACGTGCGAACGGCGCTCCCTGGCCCTCCGACTACGCGATCCTCTGCGGGAGCTGGCCTCCGTCCGCAATCCCCGGATTGCGGTGGCCGGCCTTGCGGCTGTGCTTGTGGGAGTTGTGGCCGTCCAGAATCTCGGCATGCTCCAGGTGGCCGGCACACTCGAGAGGTGGATGGGCGACGTCACCGGCCTCGGCCGGCAGGGCCAGTTGTCGGTGATCTACCTGACGGCCCTCCTCCTCCCTCTCTTCCTGCTCTCGGCGGCCGCCCGGGGCGATTTGCGCCGCGCGGCCCTCTTCGGTTACGCGCTCATCCCTCTCGATCTCGGAGCGCACGCCGCCCACAACCTCCTTCACATGTTGGGTGAAGGCAAGTCTGTTTGGTGGGTGACGGCACGCCTGCTCGGGCTGAGCTCACCCTTGGACATCCCCGGAGGGCACCCTGGGGGCAGCATGGGCGCCGCCTTGCTCGACGCCTCGACGATCAAGGTGCTGCAGATCTCACTCCTACTCCTCGCCGCCTGGGGGAGCTTCGCCGTGGCGCGACGCATGCGTCATCGCTTGGGCGGCGCCGGCTCCATACTTCCGCTCTACGCACTGCTTCTGGTACTTCTGGGACTCAATCTCTGGCTTTTCTCGGTGCCCATGGCTTTGCGCCACTGAACGGATCCTTCGCGTGACCCCGCCGCCGCTCGTCCGCAACACACGGGCTATCACTGCCATTCCGCGCTCACCGGCCGTCAAACCTCTGTAAAGATGTATACGGGCTCTTCCACAACTACTAGGCATTGTAGTGGTATGGGGGCTAGAGCTAGGGGATCCTAAGCTCTTCGCCTATCTGCACGGTGGTGGGATCCTCGATGCCATTGGCAGAGAGAAGTTCCTCCACCGACACCCCGTATTGCTGCGCGATTGACCAGGGCGTCTCGCCTTCGGCCACCACGTGAGTGGGCCCTTCGGCCAGGAGGGCGTTCGCCTCGTCACCGGGCGCGCCTGTTGCATCCGCTGCGTCTGCCGCGTCTGCTGAATCCCCGGTGGCGCCGGCGGCCAGGGCATTCTCAGTCGCCCCTGCGCCTCCGTCGGCGGTGCCGGTAGAGTCGGCGGCGCCGTCCGTCGGCCCCTCGCCCGGGGCGTCTTCCCCCGAGGCTCCCGTAGGACTCGCTTCCTCGCCGGCCGTCCCATTCTTGGGCGCAGGCGGAACGTCCAGCAGAGAGATCACAATGGTCGGCCGGGTGGTGGGCACCTCTGCGGTCCGGGTGCGCTCCACGCCGCCGAAGGCCCCGTTGGCGGCCAAGAGGCTGATGGCACCCACCACTAGCAATAGAGAGAGAACGGGAGCGATACGCTTGAGCAACGGACCTATCCCCTGCCCGAGGCGCTCCACAGAGCGCGCTTCATGGCGATGGCTTCCTCGGTGGCCGCGTCCAGCCAGTCGGTGTCGTGCTTGCGGTGGGCGTAGAGGATTCCCCGGCTCGAATTGACCACGGCGCCCAAGCCTTCAGCATCAAAAGCTCCGGCAACCTCTTCCGGCCCGGCGCCTTGCGCCCCGTAGCCTGGGACCAACAAAGGGGTGTGCGGCAGAGCCTGCCGCATTCTCGCCAGTTGCTCGGAGTGAGTACCCCCCGCCACCGCTCCCACCGCGCTGTAGCCACGTTCGCCCCGGGAACGCTCGCCCCATTCGGCGGTGAGCTCCGCGACCTTCATGTACAGAGGAGTCCCTCGGGCCACTTGCAGATCCTGGATCTCTTTCGAGCTCGGATTCGACGTCTTGACCAGCACGAAGATCCCCTTGCCTTCGCGGGTCCGTTCCAGGAACGGGACCAATCCGTCCGTGCCAAACCAGGGATTGACCGTGAGGGCGTCGGCTCCCGCCACCTCGAAGTGCGCCTGAGCGTAAGCCTCTGCCGTGCTGCCGATATCCCCGCGCTTGGCATCCGCGATCACCAGCAGGCCGAGTTGGAGCGCGGCATCGACTACCTGCACGTAGAGCTCGTAGCCCGCTGCCCCCAGCGCTTCGAAGTAGGCGAGCTGAGGCTTTACCGCGACCGCGTGTTCGGCAACCCGCGGAAGGAGATTGAACAAGAAATCCCGGTAAGCCCCTGAGGCGCGGTCGAGCTCATTGCGATAGTCGAGGGCTTCGTGCTTCTCTCTGAGGACCGGCGGCAACAGATCGTACACGGGGTCCAGGCCAACGACCACCTGGCTCCGCTTGGCCTCCACCGCCTCAAATAGCCGATCACTGAAGTTATCCACCTGCATCTCCGGATGATTCTCTTCTCGGCCCTGGCCTCCTGCTCCCCAGGGACAGCAAAACGGCCGCCCCCAGGAGGAGCGGCCGCCACAAACCCTCTATAGTGCTAAGGGAGGCTGCTACTTGACCGAGTTCTTCAGCGACGAACCGGCACTGAACTTGGGCACCTTGGTCGCCGGAATCTTGATTTGTGCCTTGGTCTGCGGGTTGATACCCGTCCGGGCACTGCGCTCCTGCACGTAAAACTTCCCAAAGCCGGTGAACTGTATCTCATCACCATTGCTCAGAGAGCTCTGTACTACCTCGATGAAGGCATCGACGGCCGCTCCCGCGTCTTTCTTGCTTAGACCGGTACGGTCCGCCACCTTCTCCACGAATTCCGATTTGATCACCGCTAACCCTCCCTTAGGTCATGCTTCTAGGTCACCTTACCAAAGCCCATTCTTGCGCACAAGAAACAGGTTTTTGCCTTACTGTAGCCTTTCCCACTGGGGTCCCTGCCTACTCAGCCGGGGGAGATCCTATCCCGAGAGACCCCGATGTGAAAAGGGGGCGAAGGTCGAGCCGCGCTTCCGCTACCGCGTCCCGGCCCCCTTCCTCGCGGTCGACCACGCAAAATACGTCGACGACTTCCATACCGGCCTGCCGTAGGCAATCCACCGCTTGAAGCACCGCGCCGCCGGAGGTTACCACGTCCTCGATGACCGCGATCTTCTCACCTTCGCGCCAGCGGCCCTCAAAGGTGTTGGCCGTGCCGTAGTCCTTCGACTGCTTGCGCACGATCAAGAAGGGCAGCTCAACCTCGAGAGAAAGCGCGGCTGCCAAGGAAACCGCACCGAGCTCGGGGGCTGCCAGACGGTCGTAGACTGCGCCTGCAGCCTGACGCTCGCGGAGCATCTCGGCCAACCCATGGACGATTCCCCGCAAAACCCCGGGGTCCGTCTCGAAAAGATACTTGTCCAGGTAGTAGCGGCTGCGCCTGCCCGAACGCAGCAAGAAGTCGCCCTCCAGGTACGCCTTCTCGAGCAGCAGTTCTCCCAGACGGTCTCGCTCCATGCCCCTCCTCTCAGGTTCCCGACACGGCGATCTCACCGATGGCGATCGCCGGTGTCAGCACGCTTCCATGGAACGGGATCCAGCGCTGGTCCCCGGCTCTATCGCTCACGTTCCTCAGCATGGAGAGCAGATCCGAAGCGATGGTGATCTCCCGCACCGGTGGCCCCAGCGAACCGTTCTCGATCAGATGGCCGACCGCTCCCACGGAGAACTCGCCACTCACCGGGTTGGCCCCGGAGTGAAGACCGGTCACACTGAGCACGTAGAGACCCTTCCTCACCCGGGTGAAGAGCTCTTCCAGCGAACCCTGTCCGGCCTCGAGCACCAGGTTCGAGGACGATACACCCGGCGCCGAGCGGTAAGACCCCCGCGCAGCGTTACCGGTGGACCGGCGCCCTTCCCCCGCCCGATTGGCGGTGTAGGTGTCGTAGAGATAACCCGCGAGCACTCCGTCGCGGATCAGATCGGTCTGCCCACGGGGCACGCCCTCGTCGTCGAAGGCGCTGCTGTCCATGCCCTCGGGATGGACGCCGTTATCGACCAGGCAGAGCTGCGCCGCTCCTACCAACTCTCCTTCTTTGCCGGCGAAGAGCGATCGCCCTTTCTGCACGGCCTCCGCAGAGAGCGCACGCGAGATGACGCCGAGCACGGCCGCGGCTACCTCCCGGTCGAGCACCACCGTGTAGCTGCCCGAAGCGCAGGGTGCCGCCCCGAGCAGACGCCTGGCTTTGAGCGCGGCCTCCGCGCCGGCCGCCTCCGCCTCGAGTTCCTCCGGTTCCCGTCCGGTGGTGTACCCCAGAGCGGTCTGCACGTCCTCGCCCCGGCGCGCGTGAGCGGATAGATAGCAGTAGCAAACTGTCTGCTCACCCTCGACTTCAACCCCCAGGGACGAGAGCAAGGCCACCTGTGATTCCCCATCCGCGTAGGTGCTCTCTTCGACGGTTTCGATCTCCTCCGCGGCCAGCGCCACCGCCTCCGCCTCCATGGCCAGCGCTATCTTGCGCTCCATCGAAGTGGAGCCCACCCCGGGCCGCCAGAGGCCGGGCACGTCGGGATAGCTCCGAGCCGGCTCGGGAAGGGTAACGTGAGGATCCGAATCGGTGGCTTCGGCATTGGCCACGGCACGGTACAGCGTCCGGCGGAAGGCCTCGTCCCCCAGATCCGCCGTGTACGCATAGCCCTGGCGGCCCTCATGCACGTAGCGCACTCCGACGCCGCTGGGAGCCCCGGTCACCAAAGATTCCACCTCGCGGGCGTACACCTTGATCGACGTGGTGCGGGAGCGTTCAAGGTAGAGTTCCACCTCGCCGGGAAGCGCCGGAGTGGCGGCAAGAAAGCGCCTGCCCAGCGTCAGCAGGCCCATGGATCCATTGCCCGTGCCTTGGCCGGCGCTGCCGCTAGACACTGGTGCCTCCCACCGTGAGCTCGCGCAGCCGCAGGGTGGGCTGCCCGGTCCCCACCGGCACCGATTGCCCCTCTTTACCGCACATGCCCGCTTTGACGTCCAGGTCGTCGGCGATCGCATCGATGGCGGAAAGCACCTCGGCCCCGTTGCCGATGAGGGTCGCCCCTTTGACCGCCGGGCCGATCTTGCCGTCCTCGATCAGGTAGCCCTCGGAAACCCCGAACACGAAGTCCCCGGTCGCCGGGTCCACCTGGCCTCCGGAGAGGCTCTTGGCGTAGAAGGCCCGGGGAGTGCTTTCGATCAACGCCTTGGCAGTGATCGTCCCTGGAGCGAAGTAGGTGTTGGTCATGCGCGGGTAGGGCAGGTGACGAAAGCTCTGCCGCCGTCCGTTGCCGGTCAATCGCTGCCCCAGACGGCGGCCGCGCAAGATATCGGTGAGGTAGGTGGTGAGGATTCCGTGCTCCACCACAGGGGTGCGCTCCGAGGGCGTGCCTTCGTCATCGAAGGCGGCGCTCCCCCACATTCCCGGAGTGGCCCCGTCGTCATACGCGGTGACGAAGGGCTCGGCCACCCGCTCTCCCTGCCGCCCCTGCCAAATGCTCGTGCGTTTGACTATGAAGTCCGCTTCCAACCCGTGGCCGCAGGCTTCGTGGAAGAGTACCCCCCCAAACCCGTTGGCCAGCACCACCGGCATGTGACCGGTGGGCGCGGGCCTCGCTCCCAACATGGTGATGGCCTTGTTCGCCGCCTTCTGGGCGAACGCACCGAGATCGGCGTCCTGGATCAGCTCGTAGCCGCCGTGCTGGGCCAGAGTCTCGTAGCCGGTCTGGATGGTGCCGTCGCGCTGAGCCACTACGGTCAGCGAGAGCACCACCCGGGTACGATCGTCCTCGGCGAGGGTGCCCTCGGAGTTTGCGATCTGCACCCGCTGGCGGCTCTCCGAGTAACCGGAGGCCACCTGGCGAATCTCTCCCGAAACCGCGCGCGCGGTTTCGTCCACCTGGCGCAGCACCGCAGCCTTCGCCGCGGTCTGCACCTCGGACGGACGGGTGTGCACCACCACGAAGGAGGCGCCGCGACGCGCCTCCAGCTTCTGCAGTGACGCCGACCCGTTGCCCGCGCCCGCACTCAACTCTTCCGCCAGCCGGAGCAAATCCTCCTCGCCGAGCGAATCGGTGTAGCCAAAAGAGGTGCGGTCGCCGCGAACCAGCCGTATCGATGCACCCCGGTCCTCTCCCGAGGAAACACTCTCGACCCGCGCTTCTTCCAGACGGAGCGACAGGGAGCTCTTGTCTTCGACGAAAACCTCGGCGAAATCGCCCCCCCGACGCAGCACCCGCTCCAGCACGCGGCCGAGAAGGTCGGCGTCGAGCCCCCAACCCGCTGTCACCTCTACTCCCGGCCTTACGAGGCCACCGGGCTCTTGGTCAGAACTTCATCCGCCAGTTGGATGAACGGGGTGGCCTCCGGAGCGGAGCCGGGTAATGCCAGCATCGACCCATCGCGGAAGTAGAGTTCCACCTGGGGCTTCGACTGCCGCATGAAGAAATAGTAGTAAACCCCCGCAGCAGCTGAGCCGATGACGGACAGGAACCCGAACCACTTGAAAATCCGCTTCACTTAGGGCACCTCTCCCTCTTCCGGCGTCTCCTGGGCGTCCCGGATACAGGTCTTCATGTCGTAGAACACGAGCCCGATGCGGCTGTCCTTCTTCGCAATGGCCAACACGCCCATGTCCTCATCGCCGGGCTCCGTAACCACGAATACCGAGCCTCGGTCGGTCTCGACCATCAGCTGGGTGAGCTCCGACGACCCCGCCTGCTTGCTCTGCTGATCGCCCAGAGAGGCCATGTCGCGGGCCTTCTCGATCATGTAGACCTGGAGGCTCTCCGGAAAATTGGAGGCGAGGATTTCGTTTTCCCGAAAGAGCGCCGCCTTATCAAGGTCGGTGGAGATGTCCATCATCTCCTGGAAGGCCTTCTCCGCCTGCTCCTTCATCTACTCAACTCCTTTCCGGACATGGATCCCGCCAGCGCGGCTTGAACAGACCGCAAGGACCACGATGTCGCTCTTGGGTTTCAACTTCTCTATGTCCCCTCCGGGACGCCCCCAAACCGCGCGGGGCGCCGGAAAGGGCGACGCTGGTAGCGCTCTCTACTCTATCATCAGGCGAGGACCGCCGGAAAAGCAGGCCGCGTTGCGGTGGCTGCGCTCGCGCTGATGATGATCCCGGTGGTAGCCCTGGCTGCGGCCGGGTTTATCGACGTTCCCGCCGACAGCCCGCACATTGACGGCATCCAGTACGTCTCGGATACAGGCATTTCAGTCGGCTACGGCGACGGAACCTTCGGGCCCCTTGACTTCGTGACGCGGGCACAGATGGCTACCTTCGACCACAACGACTCGGCCACGTCATTCGGCACGGCCGGAGTCTACCTGGACAGTGACGACGACAACGACGTCATCGTAGATGTGTACGATGTGACGGTGCCCGGTGCCACGGATCATGCCTTCTTCATTCAGGTCTTCGGCGAATAGCACGTCTGACGGTCACACCCACCCTCCTCCTAAACGCAAGGAGGCCGGACCGCTCTAAGCGGTCCGGCCTCTTCAATGTCGTCGCCTTACCTCGCGTCCTGCGGCAACCCTACAGGTGCCGCCCGCGATCTCGGGCTCAAACGGCCCGCGCGATCCGAACCGCGCGGGCGTTGGGACCGACTTACATCATGCCGCCCATGCCGCCCATGCCGCCCATGCCGCCGCCGGGCATGCCGCCTCCTGCACCTTCTTCCTCGCGCTCAGCCACGATGACCTCGGTCGTGAGGATGTTCTTGGCGATGGAGGCCGCGTTTTGCAAAGCGGAACGGGTGACCATGGCGGGATCGATGATCCCGGCCTTGACCAGGTCCTCGTATTCGCCGGTGGCCACGTTCAGGCCTATGCCCTTTTCCTTCTCGCGGACCGCGTTGACCACGACGGAGCCTTCCATGCCCGCGTTGTTGGAGAGCTGCCGCAGCGGCTCCTCCAGCGCGCGGACCACGATGTTGACTCCAGTGGCCTCATCGCCGGTGGCCTCGACGGCCTTGACGACATCGGTGACCAGCACAAGCGCCACACCGCCACCGGGAATGATGCCCTCTTCGAGAGCGGCCCGGGTGGCGGACAGGGCGTCTTCTACGCGATGCTTCTTCTCTTTGATCTCGGTCTCGGTAGCAGCGCCGACCTTGATGACCGCAACACCGCCGGCCAGCTTCGCCAGGCGCTCCTGCAGTTTCTCCCGATCGAAGTCGGAGTCGGTGTTCTCGATCTCGTTCTTGATCTGGTTGATGCGGCCTTTGATCTGCTCGACGTCGCCGGCGCCATCGATGATGGTGGCGTTGTCCTTGGTCACAACTACCTTGCGGGCGCGGCCGAGCTGGCTGAGTTGGGTGTTCTCGAGCTTGAGGCCCATTTCCTCGGTGATGACTTCGCCGCCGCTGAGGATGGCGATGTCTTCCAGCATGCGCTTACGCCGGTCGCCGAAGCCCGGGGCTTTGACGGCGATACCGGTGAAGGTGCCGCGCAGCTTATTAACGATGAGGGTAGCCAGCGCTTCGCCCTCGACGTCCTCGGAGATGATCAGCAGTCCCTTGCCGGACTGAATGACCTTCTCCAGCACGGGAAGCAGATCCTGGACATTACCGATCTTCTGGTTGGCGATGAGGATGTAGGGATCCTCGAGCACCGCTTCCATCCGCTCGGGATCGGTTACGAAGTAGGGGCTCAGATAGCCCTTGTCGAACTGCATACCTTCGGTGAACTCGAGGTCCATGCCGAAAGTCTGCGATTCCTCGACGTTGACCACGCCGTCCTTGCCGACCTTCTCGATGGCGTCAGCGATCACGTCGCCGATCTCACGGTCGTCCGCGGAAATGGTGGCCACACGGGCGATCTCTTCCTTGCCCGAGACCTCCTTCGAGAGATTCTTGATCTCGTCGACGGCGGCGTTTACGGCCATCTCGATGCCGCGCTTGAGGGCCATGGGGTTCGCACCGGCGGCCACGTTCTTGAGGCCTTCGCGGACGATGGCCTGGGCCAGCAGGGTGGCCGTGGTCGTGCCGTCACCGGCGATGTCGTTGGTTTTGGTGGCGACTTCGCGAACCAATTGGGCGCCCTGGTTCTCGAAAGGATCTTCGAGTTCGATCTCACGGGCGATGGTCACGCCGTCGTTGGTGATCGTGGGGCTGCCGAACTTCTTGTCCAGGACCACGTAGCGGCCCCTGGGGCCCAGCGTGACCTTGACCGCGTCGGCCAGTTGGTTGACGCCGCGCTCGAGGGCCCTACGGGCTTCCTCGCCGAAAAGCATCTCCTTTGCCATTTGTTAGCGATCCTCCTTGTGGGATTTGTTTGGCATGCGGGTTCTCGTACGGATGGGCTACTCGACCTTGGCCAGGATGTCCGAGGACCGCAGGATGAGGACTTCTTCGCCCTCGACCTTGATCTCGGTCCCGCCGTACTTGGAGAAGATCACGGTGTCCCCTTCGGATACACCTACGGGAATCTGGGCGCCGTTCTCATAGCGCCCCGGTCCTACCGCAATGACCTTGGCCTTTTGCGGCTTCTCCTTGGCCGTATCCGGCAGAACGATCCCGCTCACCGTACGCTCTTCTTCTTTGAGCACGTTGACGACGACCCTGTCCTCCAGTGGCACGAGCTTCATGCGCAACCCTCCTTTGGTTGGTGAAGTGGTGCAATTTCGCCCCCGGATGGTGACCCAACCCGGCGGCTTGCCTGCCTTTACGTAAGTTGGCACTCCCACGGGGAGAGTGCCAGACTGCCGGAGATATTATGCCGATCGGGCCAATTTGTCAAACATCGGCAAAGAGTGCCAAATTTAGCCCTAGATCACGTACTGCGCCACGCCGTTGCCCCAGGACCAGTCGGCCTTGGAAACCTCGACCAAGTTTATCACCACATCTTCGCGGCGCACTCCGGGTTTTGCCGCGAGCAATTCCACGATCTTTGCGTACAGCGCCTTCTTCTGTTCGACGCTCCGCCCCTCGTTGAGGAAGATCTGCACGAATACCACGTCATCGGAACGTTCGATCCCTTGATAGTTCGGGTTGAAGATCAGGCCGCTCTCGTCGTGCTCTGCAATGATCTCGAACTGATCTCCCTCGGGCGCCCCAATAGCCTCGACCATCGCGTGATAGACGGCGTCCCCCAGGTCCCGGCGGTACTCCGGCGACTTGCCTTTTCTCATATCGATACGGACCAGCGGCATTTCTGCCTCCTCGGAAGTAGAGATGGATTGAGGAGTACATGCCCGGGTACCCTCGGGTTTCACGCCCCTCGAACACGCTGCGTTGAAAGGTGGCTCAGGCGATCCGCTTCACCCCGGCGAGGTTGAGGGTAGAAGGTCTTTATGGGAGAGGTGGTTCTTTACATTGCCGCGAGCCTCGACGGTTACATCGCCCGGACCGATGGCGACGTTTCCTGGCTGGACGCCTACCAGAGCGAGGATCAGCTGGCGGACTACGAGGCCTTTTACGAGACCGTCGGCGCGCTGGTGATGGGCAGCCGCACGTACGAGCAAATCCTCACCTTCGGCGATTGGCCGTACGCGGGGCGTCGAACCTACATGCTGGGACAACGGCGCCTGCCGGTGCCGGATGGCGCGGAGGTCACCTTCTACGCCGGGGGCCCCGAAGACCTTATGCGCATGGTGCGGGGCTTCACCGAGAGCGATGTTTGGCTCGTGGGCGGGGCCCGGGT
>Ga0209386_1000571_pt1 | contig 17507 bp, 21 predicted proteins | sample NGEPertwo_FD_184510 | JGI IMG/M metagenome (GOLD analysis project Ga0209386, IMG submission 184510) | Arctic peat soil microbial communities from the Barrow Environmental Observatory site, Barrow, Alaska, USA - NGEE Permafrost154B-two... | ecosystem: Environmental > Terrestrial > Soil > Wetlands...
ACCTCACCATGTAAGCGCGGCTCTCCTATTAATCCCTCCCCCGAATGGCGGGTAAGAATACCCCCCAGTCGAAGGATGCAGATGAGAGACTGAGCTTACCCCGATATAATAGACACAGCGAACGGCTGGTAGATATAATAACTACCAGGAGAGAAACATGACAACAGGGAAAAAATACAACGCTGAGTTTAAGATCGAGGCGGTCAAACTAGTAACAGAACTAGGACAAGATGTTCGGAGTGTAGCTCAAGACATCGGAGTACATGAAAACACAATTTACAAATGGATCCGAGCGTATCACGAAGATCCTCAAGAGCCTTTTGTCGGAAGTGGAAATCAACGCAGTGAAGATGCGGCCCTTCGGAATGCGAATAAAAAGATTGCGGATTTAGAACAGGAAGTAGCCATCCTAAAAAAAGCAATAGCCATCTTCTCTCGACCTCAGAAATGAAGTATGTATTTATGCAAACATTTAGCTCCCGCTTTGCAGTGAAGAAGATGGCGCAGGCCTTGCAGATATCGCGGAGCGGGTATTATGCCTGGGTGAAAAGGGCTGAAGGTCCAAGAAAACGAGATAATCAACTTTTGTTGGAGCAGATCAAATCTGTCTTTTACCGTTCGAAATCCATTTATGGCAGTCCACGGGTTACCGCTCAATTACATAGAGATGGCATAGTTTGTGGAAGGAACCGGGTCGCCCGATTAATGCGCCAAAACCAGCTTCAATCTCGAAAACAAAAGAGGTACAAGGCTACGACAAACTCAAAACATCGCTTTCCTGTGGCGGTCAATCTGCTGAACCAGAAATTTTTAGTACAAAAGCCTAATACAGTTTGGGTTGCTGACATTAGCTATATTTCTACTCAAGAAGGTTGGCTCTATCTGGCCGGGATCAAGGACTTATGCACAAAGAAGATCGTAGGATGGTCAATGGATAAAACAATGACTCGCTTTTTGGCAATAAGTGCTTTACAGATGGCTCTAAACAGACAAAAGCCCGTCCGTGGTTTGATTTTGCATTCAGATCGCGGTATCCAATACGCAAATAATGAATATCAAGCCTTACTGAGAACCAACGGTATTCGCTGCAGTATGAGCAGATCGGGAAATCCTTACGATAACGCTCCTATGGAATCATTCTTCTCGATTCTCAAAACAGAGTGGGTTCAGCATTTTCAATACCACACCAGATCGGAGGCGAAGTCAAGTATTTTGAATATATCGAACGGTTTTATAACCCAAATCGGTTGAATTCGTCGATTGGGTATCTAACTCCCAACGAATTCGAATACAATCAATTATCAGCTGTTTCTTGTGTCCACTTTTTTGGGTAAAGCTCAGACATTCAATATAAGATTAGTGCATGCCTTGTCACTGAAGTTTTTGAATGGTAAAAGCATACCCATATAAAAAAATTAATTTTCAGCTTTCTTTCCAACGGAGAATTTTAGTATGAAAAACAGATCGATTGCAATCACTCTTGTAGTGAGCTTGGTATTGGTTTTGGTTGTTATCGCAAGCTTTTCAATATTCGGGGGTGCAGCTGCACTGCCACCGATCAGCGGCTATGGGACGGACCCCAAGCTTCCAACTCCGGATAAACGATTGATTCCGGTAATAAATGTCGCCAAAGCCACGGGTTGGACAAATGGCGAGAAACCAGTAGCAGCTGATGGCATGGAAGTGACCGCATTTGCCAGCGGATTGGATCACCCGCGCTGGCTGTACGTGCTTCCCAACGGAGATGTGCTCGTGGCAGAAACCAATGCGCCTGCAAATCGCCCAGAGAACTCAAAAGGAATCAAAGGGTGGTTCTTCAATCTTTTTCAGAAGAAGGCAGGAGCCGCTGTGCCAAGCGCAAATTGCATAACGCTCCTGCGGGATGCAGATGGAGATGGCGTTGCAGAAAAGAAATCGGTATTCCTCGATGGACTGAACTCACCGTTCGGGATGGTGTTGGTGGGAGATGTTTTTTATGTTGCGAATACCGACGCGGTTGTGTCATTCCCCTATACAGAAGGCGAGACTGAGATCACTGCCGAACCCACAAAAATAACAGACCTGCCGGCAGGCCAGATCAACCATCATTGGACCAAAGGCTTGGTCGTCAATGCGGACAGAACGAAGTTATATGTTTCCGTTGGCTCCAATAGCAATGCCGCTGAAAACGGACTTGCGGTGGAAGAGGAACGCGCGGCGATCTGGGAAGTGGATCTTGAAACAGGCAGCCATCGTATTTTTGCTTCAGGTATGCGAAACCCTGTTGGGATGGCTTGGGAAGCAGAGTCTGGAGCATTATGGGTGGTTGTCAATGAACGCGATGAGTTGGGAAACGATCTGGTGCCAGATTACATGACTTCGGTCCAGGATGGTGGATTTTATGGCTGGCCCTTTAGCTATTTTGGAAATCATGTTGACACGCGAGTGACACCGCAGAATCCCGAACTGGTGGCATTGGCTATCGTGCCGGATTATGCATTGGGGTCACATACGGCTCCATTGGGACTTGCCTCTTCCCTTGGAAATACATTGCCCGCCCGCTTTGCGAACGGCATGTTTGTTGCACAGCATGGCTCGTGGAATCGTGATCCGCGCAACGGCTACCAAGTGATCTTCGTGCCGTTTAAAGCTGGCATGCCATCAGGTGATCCATTAGAAGTTCTGACAGGCTTCATAAAGGATAATAGCGATAATGCAATGGGACGACCCGTAGGAGTTGCCATTGATAAACTCGGTGCACTTCTGGTGGCAGACGATGTTGGGAATGTGATCTGGAGAATGACGACAGCTCCATAAGACCGCACGGAACAACTCTGATTTCAATCGGGACGCCCAGAATTTGGGTGTCTCTTTTTTTAAAATTACTCAAATTTATGGTTTGTTCTTCTTTTCGCCCGGCAGGTCGCGTAGTTCGTGTGTTTTCGGGCAGCAAGCTGCATGCCGGGTTAATCGATTGAAAGCTCAATTTGAATGTCCGATGTTTACTTGATTTCTATATAAGACATGAATATTTCAAGAATTACTTCCAGCCGATCATAAGAACGACAAAGACCAAATATGAACCGACAACAATTGTTCCGCACAATCTATTGAGTCCTTTGTTGAAATATAAAAGTACCAAACCTGTAATTGTTGTGCCTACAAGCCACCAGACTGAAAAAATATTTTGTCCTGACAATTGAGCGAAATTCAATATTGCTGCAGGAACACATATTCCAAATAAAATATTTAAAGTATTGCTGTTCAGAGATTCGCTCATTACGGCTGTTCCCTTTCCACCCAGAGCCAGTTTAATAGATGTAATAACATTGGGGATGCCGGTCAAAGCGGCAAGAATAATCATACCCACGATGGTTGTGCTTACTCCCCATGCATTGCTTAAAAAAACTGCGGAACGAACCATTCCCATGCTTGCTGCAATGATAACGATCACAGCAAGCACTCCCATCCATGCCCAGGACCATGATTTCGATACGGCCGTTTTGGGTTCCCTTGAAGCATGGCGAGTCTGGGCGATTACCAATAATCGACCTGAAGGAGAATTGAGGATAAAGATGGTCACAGAGCTAGTTTTTCCTATCCTGGGGAGGCACATAGCTCTGGCTGGCGATTTCTTTGCGGTTGTGACCCAGCTGTTTGGATGTATCCAATAAGGCCTGGTCATCATCTGCGCCGGCAGCGATTCTCATCTTATAATTTTGGGCTGCGAAGGTCTTGCGGAAACCATGGGTACCCAGGCAATGAATCCCTTGTACTGTACAGGCTTTGCGCACCTGCTCACGCACCCGGTCCGGGAGAGAGCTGCGGTCATGGAAGATGTGACCGGTTGGATTTTCCTCACCAAGAGTTTTTATTTCTGCCAGGAAGTTTTTTTCCTCTGTTGGAATGTGTACCTGGCGCGGTCTGCCCCCTTTGGTGTGGTTCACATTGCCTTCCAGGGTGACCAGGCAGGTGTCAACTTCTATATCCTGGGCACGCAGGTAGACCGCCTCCCGGATGCGCAGCCCGGTCTTTCGCATGACCTGCAGCACCCGCGCCGATATCGGGTCGATCGTGTTGATCCATTCGATAATTTTTTCTGCTTGCTCTGGTGAATAGGCCACCGGACGAGGTTCCGAGTGAAAGCCGCCCAGGCCACCATCCGATTTGTATGGCAGCAACGGTGGGGAATCTTTTTCAAATATCCCGGTGATCCTGCAGGCCCGATCCAGCTTGCGCAGCGAGGCCATCACTCTTCCGAGCCGGCCGCCACTACGTTCCCTTCGGATCAATTCTTCGATGAAGGCCTGCGCCATCGCTGGCTCGATCTCTTCAATTTCACTCACTCCCGGCCACTGCCTACGGATAAACCTCGCAAACTCATGCACATCCGCCACCATACTTTGCATGGTCCCGATGCTGCGGATCACATCCCGGTTGCGCCCATGCTGCTTATCTTCATGCCGGCTGTATCCAGGCTTGAAGATGGCCTGGAGAGCTTGCATCATTTGATAGGAGAGTCCACCTTTGTTTGACATTAATTTGCACCTGCCTGGTTGCCCTTAAATCGGGCTCGAACGGCTTTCACTCCGTTCCTGGTTGTTTCCCTTTGTTTCCTTAAGGGAACCCCGTGATGAAAATGAGGTTATTTGGTTGTATTTACCTCGTTCAGACAGCCATTTGGCTGCACACCCCTGGAAGGGTGCCCTATCCAGCGGACAGGGTGACCGTTTGGGGTGAGGCCCACGGACCAGCAAGAATACGGTCAAAGCTCGCTGCCGTGTACTCATCAGATCGGCTGGACTCTGGTGAGCGGCTCCCTTTGCGGATCTCGCATTGGGAAGGTGGAAATAGGTCAACCTTTGGGGATTTTCACGCCTACCGGCGATCCACTCCCTCTGATTGTCCGGTTCGGTATTTTTACGTTTTAAAACAAAAATACCGAACTTTGCACCCAGGCGGAAAATTTTCAGGCCAACGTTTAGTATTACTTAAACTTATCTATCTAACGTTAAAATTCTTTTTTTGGATGCCTTGGCATCTCATTTATGGTCAATTAAATTTTAGAATTTATTTTCTATTATCCTAGGGGGGCACAAAGAATAGTGCATGCAGGATGGTTGGTTGATAGGGGATTGTAAGGTGAGCGGTGATTCCCCAGCATAAATTGGAAAACACAATTGTGATCACTTTAAACATCTGAACTGGCACCCAATGACAGCATCATTCCCCAACCGCATTGTGAGGATTGACCTGTTTGGTCTGCTTCGAAGCGATCCCGGAGGAACTCAATATCAGTCATACTCTTCGGTGTTTCAGTTATTACCATAGGCTGATTTGCCTTGTAAATAATAAAACCAGGTTTGGAAAAACAGGGTTGGCTTTTTTCTATTCCCGTTTGTGATATACTTACGATGTAAGTACAATCAGAAAGGATTATTATGCATAGAAAAGTGTTTAAAACTGGCAATAGTTTAGTCGTCTCTCTCCCCAAAGACCTGCTTGAATCGCTGGGTATGCAGGATGGAACGGATGTCTCCGTGGAACTCGATCGAAAGAATCGTCAAATCCTGATCCGGCCGGCCGAACTACCGCTGGCAGGAGATCTAAGCCAGGAATTTGCGCAACAAGTGAATGAATTCATCGATCAGTATCGGCCAGCATTGGAAGCCCTGTCCAAGAAATGATCTATCTGACCGCTGAACAAGTGCTTTTCATACACTCCCGCTTGGTGACTGAGACTGGCGGGAGTCATGGTGTGCGCGATCTGGGTCTGCTCGAATCGGCTGTCGCCCGTCCGCGAGCCACTTTCGATGGCAAAGAACTCTATTCTGACCTGTTCACAAAAACTGCAGCTCTAATGGATTCTCTGATCAATAACCACCCCTTCCTGGATGGGAACAAGCGCACCGGCATCACCGCGGCCGGGTTGTTCCTGCTCATCAATGGATGGAAACTGAACGCCTCCCCGGAGGACCTGGAAACGATCACGCTACGGGTAGCCTCGGAAGGGCTAGAAGTTACAGCCCTGGCCGGCTGGCTGCGCAAGAATACAGTTGGGAAAGATTGACCTTCGCAGATTTTTCAAAGACGTGGTTATCTTCTCTATTGAATTATCCAAACTTTACGATCTCACTAAGTCTCCAGGGACGATATTCCCTGACTTCAACACTCATGTTAATGTGATTGGGACCTAGGCCTGAACCTTCAGGTGGTGGAGGATTATTATGGATGTGACCATGGAGATTAATTATGCCATCAGGTAGGGGAAAGATCGGTCGATGAGAGAATGCCAACTTGATATAATCACCGAATTCAACCATTAATGGATCGTTCAGTATGGTTACTCCCTGGGTTTCGCAATACATCCTCCCTAGCCGGTCATGATTACCTCGAATTAAAAACATTTTCCCATTCAGTATGCTGGTAAGTAGCTCAAAATTACTTTTCTTACCCAGTGCAAAATCACCCAGGTGAAGCACTTGTTCATCCGGAGAAACCAGAGCATTCCAATTCTTGATGATCAAATCCTGCCATTTGTCGGGGCGACTGCAATAAATCCCAATGTTCTCGTGGAAAAAATGGGTATCCGAAATGATCCATGTGTCAGGAGTTATCTCAAAACTATTTTCTATATCCATCCTTAAATTATAGTCTGCTTGTCGCCTTTTCAAACCTTCACAGTCAACTCAATTATTTAAGGAACAACCTACAAGAAGAAACAACTCCGACTCGAAACTTGTGGAGACGGAGCATATTATGATATTGACCTTTACGGTCGATTTGTGTTTGGACAGGATCCGCGTTTACCCAAAGCAGGTTGTTGTATAATTATGTAACTTCTCTGGAGGGTTACCATGGAAGGTAAGAATAAAAGTAATGACGCAACGCTCGACTTCCAATCGCAATTGTGGGCGGCGGCTGACAAACTACGCGGCCACATGGATGCCTCGGAATACAAACATGTAGTTTTGGGGTTGGTCTTTCTGAAATACATCTCTGACTCATTTGAAGAACTACATACGATTTTAAATACCAAAGAATATGCCGACCCGGAAGACCGGGACGAATACCTGGCGCAGAATGTGTTCTGGTTGCCAAAAGAAGCGCGCTGGTCATTCCTGTAGGGAAAAGCCAAACAACCCGAGATCGGGAAGACCCTGGATGACGCCATGACCGCCATCGAGCGCGATAATCCCATTTTGAAGAATATTCTCCCGAGAGAGGATGCCCGCCCAACTCTGGATAAGACCCGCCTGGGTGAGTTGATCGAACTGATCAGCAGCATCGGGTTGGGAAGCCAGGAACAGAAATCCAAAGATGTACTCGGGCGCGTCTATGAATATTTCCTGTCCCAATTTGCCAGCGCGGAAGGCAAGAAGGGCGTTGAGTTTTACACGCCGCAAGCGGTGGTGCGCGTACTGGTTAGCATGCTGGCACCGTATAAAGGACGCATCTTTGACCCGTGTTGTGGTTCGGGTGGTATGTTCGTGCAGAGCGAAAAGTTCGTTCAAGCCCACGGCGGTCGGGTGGATGATATTGCGGTTTACGGGCAGGAAAGCAACCCGACCACCTGGAAACTGGCCAAGATGAACCTGGCTATTCGCGGCATTAGCAGCGATCTGGGCAGGGAAAATGCAGATTCATTCCATAAAGACCTGCATCCTGATTTGAAAGCAGATTTTATCCTGGCCAATCCACCCTTTAATATGAGCGATTGGGGTGGAGACCGGTTACGCGAAGATAAACGCTGGAAATATGGCGTGCCTCCCAATGGCAACGCCAACTATGCCTGGGTGCAGCACTTCATTCATCACCTGGCACCCAATGGCACGGCAGGATTCGTGCTGGCAAATGGCAACATGTCGAGCAATACATCCGGTGAAGGTGAGATCCGCAAGGCGATCATCGAGGCTGACCTGGTGGATTGCATGGTCGCCATGCCCGGGCAGTTGTTTTTTTCGACCCAGATCCCGGTCTGTTTATGATTTTTGACCAGAAACAAAAATGATGGAAAATTACGTAATCGCCAGGGGGAAACCCTGTTCATTGATGCACGCAAGATGGGAACATTGGTGGACCGGGTACATCGGGATTTGACAGAAGAAGACATTGCCAAAATAACAGACTCTTACCATGCCTGGCGCGGGGATGCGGAGCAAAGCGAATATGCAGATGTACCCGGGTTTTGCAAAACGATACCGACGGAAGAGATTCGCACCCAGGGCTATGTGCTGACACCAGGGCGTTACGTTGGTGCGGAAGAAGCCGAAGATGACGGCGTGCCTTTTGAAGAGAAAATGAACGTTCTGACGGCAAAACTGGCCGAACAATTTGCCAGGGGCGACGAGCTACAAAAAACCATTCACGAGAAATTGAAGGGGATCGGCTATGATTTCTGATTTATACGCCTTTCCACCAGAGAGAATCGCCCAGTCAGGAACAATGACAGGACAACTCATCATGGCACATCGCCGACTGGCTGAACTTAAAGGCGTCGCTCCTTTGTTGCCTAATCAGAACCTATTACTGAATACCCTGGCGCTGCAAGAGGCAAAAGACAGCTCAGCAATAGAGAACATCATTACCTCGCATGATGAGTTATATAAACAACAGTTGGATATCCCCCAATTTAACAATGCCGCCGCTAAAGAAGTTGGCCGCTACTCAGAGGTGCTTAAACTGGGGCACGAACGGATCAAATCCAAAGGACAGCTCACGCTTGAAGACCTGGTCGCCATTCAGGCAGCACTGGTGATTGGGGAACCCGGGCCGGGCATCCGAACCAGGCCAGGGACGAAAGTGGTCAACCAGGCCACAGGTGAAGTAATTTACACACCACCTCAAGACCATGACCAGATCGTGGAGTTACTCGAGCGGTTGATAGCCTTTTTCAACGAGGCTGCCGATCAGAATTTGGATCCATTACCAGTTCGAGAAAATTCATCCGTTTTATGACGGCAACGGGCGGACTGGCAGAATTCTAAATTTGCTTTACCTGGTACAGCATGGTTTGCTGGATCTTCCTGTCCTTTACCTCAGCCGGTATATCGTCCGGAATAAACCTGCTTACCTGTCCCATTTTCGAGCGGATCAGTTGGATGACAACTGGGAAGCCTGGCTGAAATTTATGCTGCGTGGCGTGGAGCTGACCTCCACTGAGACAATCATTACCATTCACAGGTTGAGAGACTTGATGGCAGATTACATGGAAAGGATCAAAGCGGAACTGCCCAAGATTTATTCGCTTGATTTACTGAACACCCTTTTTAAACATCCCTATATCAAAATTGAATTTGTCACCCGGGATGTTGTCGTCCAAAGGGAAGCGGCTGTACGTTATTTGGATGCCTTAACTACTGAAGGTTTTTTTTGACAAACAAAAACTCTGGCGCAACAGCTACTATGTAAACAGACCTCTGTTCGAATTGTTACAAGGAAAGTGATGGCTTTGTATGTGAAGTTGTCACTGGATTGAGTTTGTCATATATTAAATTTGGCAAAATTAATACACGATAAGCGTATCATGGTTGATTTTTTGCGGAATTAATACATGATAAAGGTTTGATGCAAAGAAATGGAACGAATTAATACATGATGGATTCAACAAAACGGGAAAAGCGTTAGCAGGGTCAGGTTGATGGATGATACTGGCATTTTTCCCCCATTGCATGGAACAAGCATAAAAACAGATGAAAAGTAGACATGATCAATTTGTCATGCATGATATTTTTGAATAATTTATACATGACAAGAGGCTCATATATAAATTATTCACATTTCTTTCTAATCTTGCCAGCTTGTGTGCATGGAAGCTGTGGAAAAAGATGATGAGCCTAAAGAAGGGAAAATGGAGAGGTTGCAAAGGAATTGGAAATTCGATTAGAAGAGAATTCAGAATTAGAAAAACAAATACGCGAGAATATAAATAAGGTTAAGATCTAATGGCACTTGATTATTCAGATTTATCATCCTTCCCATCTCATTCGGAAATTAAGATGTATTTCGCTCCGGGAACGATCAATACATACTAGGAGAACCGCATCTGCTCTGCCAGTTGTTCTGATTAATGGTTTTACCAAAAAAGTACGTTTCTCCTTTATTTTCTACCACCCATCAGCTACCTCCCGATTACCAATTATAAATTACTTATTCCCTTCATTAATAAACTTAACGGCAAACATCGTTTCTCCCCTATCTACCAGCCACCACCAGATTACCAATCGCAAATTACTGATTCCCTTCATTTAAAGCTCTTCCATTTGTTCATTTTTGAACAATATTGTTCTATATTTCACAATTCGGGCAATTCAGGTATTAATTCCAAAATTAGTCCACTTAAATGCTTGCTTTCCAAAGAAAGGTATGATAAAGTATTTCGTAACCGGAAAATGGCTTTCCGGACACCCAATTAATTCGTAACACCCCTAAATTCAAATACATTTTTATTTTCACCCCGCACAGATTATGGCTGTTTTTATCAATCATCAATCCCGTGTGAATTATTTATGTTGTCTTTTTTATGAAGGGAGAACGGATCTATGCTGCATATAGGAGAGAGTATTCAAGAAATTCTGTTGACCCGGGGAGTATCACGCCGTGATTTCATGAAATTCTGCGGTCTGATGGCCAGTGCCCTGGCACTGCCAAAAAATACCGAGGAAATGATTGCTCGCGCGCTTGAACAACCCAGACGAACGCCGGTGGTATGGCTGGAATTACAGGATTGTGCCGGTTGTAGTGAGGCCTTCCTGCGTTCCTCCAGCCCGACTGCTGCCGAAATTGTCCTGGATGTGCTCTCGGTTGACTACCATGAGACCATCATGGCTGCCTCCGGATACCGCGCTGAAGCCGCTAAAGAGGCTAGCATTGAAGCCGGTGGTTATGTCCTGGTGGTGGAAGGCTCTATTTCGAAAGGCAATAACGGCGTCTACTGCTGTATCGGCGGGAAATCCTCGGTGGATCTTGTCCAGGAAGCAGCCCGAAACGCCATCGCGATTATTGCCGTTGGCAACTGCGCCACATTCGGCGGCATTCCGGCGGCTTCACCCAACCCGACCGATGCCGTGGGTGTCATGAATATCATATCGGATAAGCCGATCATCAATATTCCCGGCTGCCCGATGAATCCGGTCAATTTAACCGCCACCGTGGTCCATTTCCTGACCTTCGGTACCCTGCCGGAAACCGATGCCCTCAAACGACCATTATTCGCTTTTGGCGATTTGATTCACAATAACTGTGAACGACGCGGCCATTTTAATGCCGGCGAATTTGTCAGGATGTGGGGAGACGAAGGACACCGCAAGGGCTGGTGCCTGTATCAAATGGGCTGCAAAGGACCGATATCAAGCCACAACTGCCCGATCGTACGTTATAACGAAGGCACCAACTGGCCGATCGGCGCCGGGCATCCCTGCATCGGATGTTCGGAACCCGGTTTTTGGGATTTAACCACCTATTCACCGGTCAACCTACCCAATGTAACACCACCGACCACTTATCCACCCATTGAAACTCCTGACCGGCAGATTTCACCGGCCGGTATTGCCATCAGCGGTACAGCAGTCGGTGCGATTGTCGGTGCCGCCGGCGCATTTGCCTACAGCACTCTGACCAACCGGTCCAACGGTAATGGACCGGAAGTCGAAAAAGAGATTCCTGACCATGTTGAAGAAAAACATGATGAGTAGGAAAGGAGACTATCAATGCCTGTAGACCGCAGAGAATTTCTGAAAATAGCGGGTGCCGGGCTGGGGAGTCTCATGCTCCCGATCTCCTCGGCTTCCGCCAGTTCCGATCCAAAAGAGGCAGAGAATGCCTTTGCCATGCTGTATGATGCGCCTAAATGCGTTGGTTGCCGGGCCTGTCAGACGGCCTGTAAAACCCGTGCCGGCCTCTCCCCGGTTAAAGATGAAAATAATTTATATGAAGCGCCCATGGAGCTCAATTCCGAGAACTGGACGATAATCAAACTGTATGACGGGGAAGACGGCCCATCCTTTGTTAAAAACCAGTGCATGCATTGCATTGAACCGGCCTGCGCTTCCGTTTGTCCGGTTGGGGCTCTCGAGAAAACAGCGGATGGTCCGGTGGTTTATCATGCCGAACGCTGCATCGGCTGCCGCTATTGTATGACGGCCTGCCCGTTTAACGTGCCGAAATACCAATGGGATAAAGTTGAACCGTTCATCCAAAAATGTGACTTCTGTTTTGACCTGCAGGCGAAAGGCGAACAACCAAAATGCAGTGAAGCCTGCCCGACCGGCGCTTTGATCTCCGGCCGGCGCGGAGAAATGCTGACCGTTGCCCATGACCGTATTGGCCAGCAGCCGGATGTATATGAAAGCAAGGTCTATGGTGAAAAAGAAGTTGGCGGTACTTCCATGCTGTATCTCTCCAAAGTGTCCTATGAAAAATTAGGCCTACCCAACTTAAATGAGAAAAGCCTGCCTGAGATAACCTGGCCTTACATGAAAGCGGTACCCTATGTATTCTTTGGTATGGGAGGCATCATGACAGCTATTTATTATTTCACTCACCGCAATGACAAAGAGGAGGAGGCGTAAAATGGGTGCTCTCTTAGGAAACATTAAGTTACGCCGCTACCCTGTGGGAATCGGAATGATTTTAATCTGGCTGACCGGTGCGGCAGGGCTCAGTGTTGCTGTCTATCGTTGGATCGTCGGATTACGGATTACAAATATGAGCGATGGCCGCCCCTGGGGCATCTGGATCAGCTTCGATATGATGAGCGGCGTTGGGCTGGCGGCCGGTGCCTTCACAGTTGCCGCTGTGGTTTATATTTTCAACCTCAAGAAACTGTACCCTATCCTGCGGCCTACCATTCTGACCGGTTTCATCAGCTATATCCTGGCCGCACTCACGCTGTTGGTTGATCTGGGATTACCCGGCAGAATCTGGCACCTGCTGATATTTTGGAATGTTCACTCGCCCTTATTCGAGATTGGCTGGTGCGTCATGATATACACCACCGTCCTGGCGCTTGAATTCAGCCCGATTCTGTTCGATGCACTCGGTTGGAAAGTGCCGCTAAAGATTATCCGCCGCATCACCATCCCGTTGGTTGTGCTCGGTATCATGCTCTCTACCCTTCACCAATCTACCCTTGGTACCATGCTTACCATCATGCCCTACCGCATCAATCCGCTCTGGTATTCCGGTCTGATGCCGTTGTACTTCTTCCTGACAGCCATCGGCGCCGGTCTGGCAATGACAGTTTTTGAGACATATCATTCTGCCCGCACCTACCAGCAGAAATTTGAATTGGGTATCGTCTCCAGACTTACCAAAGGCATACCCTATGTGCTGGGTACCTATTTTGTAATTCGGATTGGCGAACTGTTCATCAGCGGAAATTATGTTTACCTGCTGCAGGAATCCTGGCCAACCTTCCTGTTCCTGATCGAAATGATCGGTGGCGTGTTGATCCCTGTTTTGTTGTTCGCCGATCCTAGAGTTCGCAACAACCCGACCGGCATCGTATGGGCAGCATTCCTGACCATGGGTGGATTAATCATGAACCGCTTTAATGCCAGTCTGGTTTTTATGAATGGAGATTTTTATTTCCCCAGCGCCACTGAAATGATCGTTTCAATCGGTCTTACCTGTCTGGGCATCATCGCCTTTGATGCCGCCGTGCGTTTTCTACCAATGTTCCCTGAACCAAAAACCAGTGATGAAATTTAATCTTAACTTTTTCAAGGAGATGAATTATGCCTCGTATTGCGATTGATCCAATTACCCGAATTGAAGGGCACTTAAGGATTGAAGTAGAAGTGAGTGACGGGAAAGTCACCGATGCCTGGGCCAGCAGCACCATGTTCCGCGGCATTGAAGAAATTCTGAAAGGACGTGATCCGCGCTCAGCCTGGACTCTGACGCAGCGCATCTGCGGTGTTTGAACGACTGTACACGCAGTCAGCTCCGTGCGAGCTGTAGAAGATGCTCTTGGGATCAAAGTCCCTACCAATGCCCGAATTATCCGCAATATCATTGACGCCATTCAATTCGTTCAGGATCACGTTGTTCATTTTTATCATCTGCATGCCCTCGATTGGGTTGATATCGTCAATGCGCTGGATGCCGACCCGGAAGCCACCGCACAGTTGGCACAATCGGTTTCCGATTGGCACAACTCGAGTGCCACTTATTTCAAAGGTGTCCAGGATAGAGTCAAGAAATTTGTTGCCAGCGGTCAGTTAGGTATTTTTGCTAACGCCTACTGGGGTCATCCGGCGTACAAATTACCGGCCGAAGCCAATTTAATGGCTGTGGCGCATTATCTTGAAGCCCTCGATTGGCAGCGTGAAGTGATTAAAGCGCACGCCATTCTGGGCGCAAAAAACCCGCATCTGCAAACCTATCTGGTCGGCGGTATGTCCATCCCGGTAGACCCCAACAGCCAGGCAGCCATCAATGCCGATAAGATTGCCCAGCTGAAGCAGTTATTTGCCAAAGCCAGAGAATTTGTTGAAAAAGTGTACCTGCCGGACGTGCTGGCTGTAGCGCCTTTCTATCTTGATTGGGCCAGCCTGGGTGAAGGACTTGGCAATTTCATGTCTTACGGCGATATCCCGCTGGTAGACGATTATGATGTCAACAGTCCCACCGATATGTTCTTCCCGCGCGGCATCATCCTCGATCGCGACCTGAGCCAGATCCACCCGCTTGACCCGGAAAAAATTAACGAATACGTTACCCACTCATGGTACAGCTATGAAGATGAATCCAAAGGTCTGCATCCATCAGTAGGTGAAACCAAAGCAAATTACACCGGCCCGCAGCCGCCCTATGATATGCTTGAAACTGACAAGAAATATACCTGGTTGAAAGCTCCGCGTTATGATGACAAAGCCATGGAAGTCGGGCCGTTAGCCCGTATGTTGATCGGTTATGTTTCCGGTAATGAGCGCGTAAAATATTGGGTCGATGCTGTCCTTACCAAACTGGATGTCCCTGCCACCGTTTTGTTCTCTACACTTGGTCGCGTAGCCGCCCGCTGTGTGGAAACCCTGGTGCTGGCTGAAAAACTGGATGACTGGACCAATGATCTAGCCGCCAATATCGCCACTGGAGACCTGGCCATTCATGAACAGGCTCATTGGGATCCATCAACCTGGCCTGCCGAATGCATGGGTTGGGGTTGGACGGAAGCTCCGCGCGGTGCCTTAGGCCACTGGATCCACATCAAGGACGGTAAAATCGAAAATTATCAGGCTATTGTGCCTTCCACCTGGAACGGCTCTCCGCGTGATGCGAAGGGACTACCGGGAGCCTATGAAGCAGCCCTGATTGGCACGCCGGTTGCAGATCCGGAACAACCGGTCGAGATCCTGCGTACTGTGCATTCATTTGATCCCTGTATGGCCTGTGCTGTTCATGTTTTGGATGCCAATGGTAAGGAAATTACCAAAGTGATCGTGATGGACTGATGAAGAATTCCACATTAATTCTGGGTGTCGGCAACTATTTACAGCAGGATGATGGTCTCAGCGTGCATACTATTGAACGATTGATGGAAGATAAACGCATCCAGGAGGATGTGCGCATCGTCGATGGTGGTACCTGCGGTCTGGATCTGATGCAGTATCTGGAAGGTGTTGACCACCTGATCCTGCTGGATGCCATCCATGCAGGTAAAACTCCCGGAACGATTGTACACTTAACTGGTGATGATGTGCCGGCTTACCTGGCGATGAAAATATCTCCCCATGATATCGGCCTGCCGGATTTGATGGCAACTGCCAAACTGCGGGATATCTACCCTGAGCGAGTCACTGTCCTGGGCATCGAACCGGAGACCATCGATTTTGGGATCGATTTATCGGAAACCGTTGCCGGGAAAATTGACTTGTTTATCGAGAAGATTATTGCTGAACTGGACACAATACCTGTTTAACATTTCTCTTTTTACCCGAGATTACCCCCCATTTATTCTCAAACCCGCCGTAATTACGGCGGGTTTGAATTTTAATTCACAGTTTCTCGGAGATCCTGTCCAATGACCGGTTGCCCAAATATTTGTAAAGTCAATAATGGTTTTTTGACAATTTACCATATTGTGAAACTGGTTTATTCTGGTATAGTTTATTATCATATCGAAAAAAGGTTCACATAAAATCAGGATTCAAAACAACGAGCAAATTAAATTAGGATTTATAATTAGTAATCACACAATATAGTAAATTATCGGCAACCTTGCTTCGGCTATCCCCGCTGCAAGCAGACGGGGCATTACGCCTTCGTAAGAACATCGGTTGCCTCGACGAGCAAGGAACCCTGCGCCCCCAAAACGGCGCTACGCAGCAAGCTGCGGGGTATTCTGCTTCGCAATAAAGAGGTTATGATTCCCCCACCCCCACATGTCTGAACAAAACCTGTTATATGCCACATTATTATTAATTGCCGCATTGAGTACTACTGTCATTGCTGCTATTGTCTGGCAGCGCCGTGAAAATCCCAGTGCGCGGGTATTATTATGGTTAACGGTGGCGATGGTCTGGTGGGACATGACCTACGCTTTTCATTGGATGGGGCTGGCTCAACCGGTAAATTTTTTCTGGCTGGACGCAACCTATCTCGGCGTTGTCATGGTTCCAACGTTGTTCTTAATTTTTATTCTCAATTTCACCAATCAAACACACTGGTTGAAACACCGTCTGGTATGGTTGCTGCTGCTGGAACCAATAGCAACCCTCATAGCTTTATGGACTGATCCATACCATAATCTCTTTTTTGGCGGTTTCAGACAGGCAGATTCAGGAGCAATCCTGAATGGCGGTCCGTTTTACTGGATCAATATAATTTATTCATTTAGTCTGATCTTAATCGGTTATTTAATTCTTCTCCTGAAATTCCGCAAAGAAACCGCGCTTTACAGACTGCAGGCAGGAACCATTTTGGCAGGGGCGACCTTCCCCTGGATATTTGTGACGATCGGGGTTGCCGGAATCAGTCCGTTCAAGAACCTGGATCTGACTCCGTTTGGTTTTACTTTTACAAGTATTGCATTTACGATCGGCTTGCTGCGCTACCGGCTGCTGGATATCATTCCACTGGCGCGTGACCTGCTGGTGGAAAACCTTCGAGACGGTATTTTGGTGCTTGATTCAAGTAATCGGATTGTTGATTTTAATCCAACCCTGGCAACAATTCTGAGACTTACATACGACCAGTTAATTGGAAAATCTATTGATGGTGTTTGTGAAGCCATGCCTGTATTGAAAGAAATTTGTCTGCAGGATTCTAACGGCACATTCGAAACTCACCTGTCTTTTCAAAATACAGTTACTTATTATGAAATTAATTCTTCCACCATCCAGGACAAACGCGCCAGTTTTATCGGGCGGTTGATTGAAATCCGTGATATCACAGATCTAAAAACTACAGAGTTAAAATTACGGGAAGCCAATAAACAATTGACTAACCAGGTTGATGAAATTGAAAAGTTAAGGCTACAAATGGAGGAAATGGCGATTCATGATTCTCTGACCGGTCTGTTTAAT
>Ga0209386_1000572_pt1 | contig 17491 bp, 14 predicted proteins | sample NGEPertwo_FD_184510 | JGI IMG/M metagenome (GOLD analysis project Ga0209386, IMG submission 184510) | Arctic peat soil microbial communities from the Barrow Environmental Observatory site, Barrow, Alaska, USA - NGEE Permafrost154B-two... | ecosystem: Environmental > Terrestrial > Soil > Wetlands...
AATTTGTCAGCAAATATGAGTTTGAAAATACCTGTAATGGAGCTGATTACTGAATTAGAAGTCAATCAAAATTTCAAAGAACAATATGATTTCTTTAATGATCAATTTTAACGCATCAGTAGTAATTATTCTACTTTTTTTTGAAACATTTTTCGACAGAAAGAGTATGATTAAAACATACATTAATTATCTACAAACCGCTATTTTATTTCTTGAGTAATTAACCAATAAATTTTAAAGTTATGGCAACCAGATCCGAAATCGGCCATGCAAAAAATGTGGCCAACTTTGATGTTTTAATCGCTTTTGTGCTAAGTATTGCGGGGGTTTTCAAACCTTCAAAAAGCGCTATCCAACTTACGTCGTTGCAGAACGTTTCCCAAAACGCTAAAAATGCAATGAAAGTAGTAAATGACGCCTTTTCGGTTAAAAGCGGTGCAATTGCAGCGCGAAAAGTAGCGTTCGCCCCATTCAGCAAACTGATTACAAGGGTCATCAATTCGCTTGAATCAACAGACACATCCAGTGTGGTTGACGGTCAGGCAAGAACAATTGTCCGGAAACTGCAAGGAACAAGGGCCACTCCAAAGAAATCGGAAGAAGAAAAGAAAGCACTTGAAGCCGAAGGCAAGGTAGTTAATGAGAAATCCAGCTCCCAGGTGGGCTTCGACGATCGTGTAGCCAATTTCGATAAGCTGATCAGCCTGTTAGCAAGTATACCACTTTATACCCCAAACGAACCGGAGTTGCAGGTGACCGGATTAACAGCACACTATAACGAATTAAAAAGATTGAACGATGCCGTGGTCAACACCAAACAGATTCATGATAATGCAATGCTTTTAAGATACGGAATTTTCTATCAGGATAATACGGGCCTTGTCGATTTGGGATTGGATACAAAATCTTATATCAGATCACTGTTTGGAGCGTCCAGCCCCCAATACAAGCAAATATCGAAATTAAGATTTACCGTAATCAAATAATAATTTTAAACTGATTCCCGGATTTAATAATTTACTGTTGCATCAATTGATTTTTAAACTGCGATTAACATAATCGCAGTTTTTTTTATCAACTTAGCTCAACATTTATTGAACTTACATTTTTGAGTGACCGACTTAGCTCAACATTTACAGAACTTACACTTTTGAGTAACCGACTTAGCTCAACATTTATTGAACTTACATTTTTGAGTGACCGACTTAGCTCAACATTTATTGAACTTACACTTTTGAGTGACCGACTTAGCTCAACATTTACTGAACTTACACTTTTGAGTGATCGACTTAGCTCAACATTTACAGAACTTACACTTTTGAGTAACCGACTTAGCTCAACATTTAATAACCTGCCAGAAACCGGGAGAGCGTCCTGCGACAAATTAACCCGAATTCGATAGTAAAGCATAAAACACTTGAAACCTGATCCTGTTTTTCAACCTTCGTAGAATTCATATTGGTTGCAGAAATCAACCTTATTGCGTTATTTTCTGAATATTAAACTAACAATTATACCGAACTAAGGTTATGCTTTAAGAACTTCAGGGATCTGCCAACAAAAAAAGCGGCCATCTTTTCAGACAGCCGCTTTATGTTGATTCAATTTTTTTCGGTTAACCAAAGAAAATAATCCTTTTTATTTAGTGTCTCCAGCAGACCAGGGCACCAGTTTCGAAGGATAATAGTTGATCTGCATCGCTTTGAAACGTTCACCTTGTGAACCAAGTCTTACCTTATATTCATCCCAGCTGCGTCCGGCAGGAGCGCTCCAACCAATTTCGGCATAACCGGGAAGACGTGGGAAAAACATGTATTCAATTTCTTTCATATTTGTGATTGTTTCTGACCACATCGGCGCCTCAATACCAAGGATGTTTTCTTTGCCGATTCCGGGAACGAAGGTTGCGGGATCCCAGTTGTAACCTTTATCAACTTCAACATAGCCGGCCCAATGCAGTCCAAGCGTTGTTGTTGCGTCGTACTGCATGTCAAGATAAGCATTCGCTGCCGGTGACATAATCACTTTTGCTCCTTGTTTTACACCTTTCGATGCATTTTCGGCTTTCGCCCAGAATTGAACAGACGTATTTGGTTTCAATGTTGAAAGTGCAATTTCGTCCCAGCCGATTACTTGTTTACCGGTTTTACTGACGATGTCCTGTACCTTGTTGACGAATGGGATATAATCTTCGAGTTTTGTAACATGCGATTCATCTCCTCCAATGTGCAGGTAAGGACCGGGCGTTAATGCGGCAAGTTCACCAAAAACATCGGCAATAAACTGATAAGTAATATCCTTTTTGGTGCACAACGTGCTGAATCCAACTTTGGTACCCGTATACAATTTGGTTGCCTTCCCATTGCAATTTAATTCGGGATACGATGCCAGCGCGGCATTCGTATGACCGGGCATATCGATTTCGGGAATGATCATGATGTATCGCTCTGCTGCGTATTTCACGATATCAGCATATTGTTCCTGGGTGTAGAAACCACCTTTCTCTCCTCCAACCTGGGTACTGCCACCAATTGTTGTCAGTTTGGGCCATTTTTTAATCTCAATGCGCCATCCCTGATCATCGGCAAGATGAAGATGCATTACATTCATTTTGTAGGCGGCCATCAGATCGATGCTCCGTTTCACATCTTCAACCTGGAAGAAGTGACGTGCCACATCCAGCATTACACCACGAAATGCATACTCGGGATAGTCGCGAATGGTTCCTGCAGGCAGTTCCCATGGGCCCTGCTGTTTCGAAGCCATCTCAATAGAGGAAGGAAACAGTTGACGGATGGTCTGAATGCCATTAAATAACCCGGCTGGTTTGTTGGCCGTGAGGGTTACAACTTCAGTGTTGATCGTTAACTGATAACCTTCATTTCCAAGTGATGCATCAGCTGAAAGATAAAGGTAAATGTTCCCGGCATATTGATCACCGGTGGCAGTTTTAACTTCAATTCCCAATCCTGTTGCAGGATTTAGCTTTTCGGCAAGGTACTGACCAATCATTTTAACTTCAGGCGATTCGACTGTTACGAAAATGGCACTCTTATCAGTAAGAGTAAAAGTACCCTTTGCAGGAGTTACGGATACTGGTTTCGGAATGATACTCACATCCGAAAGCACAGCCGGTGACAATGCCATTGCCATCGTTTGCAGGGTTATTAAACTAAACATCAGAATTGATCTTAACATGATTCTTCCTTTTTTAGATTGATATTTTAATAATTATAAGCGACATCAAAATTGCTGATAAAACGATTTTAAGAACGGGGTGACCTGGTTAAAGATAGGTTTTGTGAATTCAATAAACAAATCCTGTGGTCCGGGAGGAGGGGAGGGTTTGCGTTTGCACATCGCAAATTGTTCATCTGTTAATGCCCTTTCATCGCCATTAAATGAACCCCATTCGACGAACCAAACAAATTGCCCCGGAAATTTTCGTTGCGAAACAACACTGTTCTTCGAAAGATCGACGATCGTAACATCCAATACACCATTGGAAATCAACTCCCGACGAAATACTGTCAATTTTGCTTTTACCGTATTATAGGCTTTCATCTTTTTACCGTCAGGAAGCGTCACCATTCCCACTTCAACACTGTCGCGTTTGACTTCACGTACCGACTCTTTATCATACACCTGACCGATTACAAATTCATCAAAGCTCATTTTCAGCAACTGGTCCGGATTTTTGATCCTTGCATTAATTGCAGCTTCGGGTGAATAGTATTCAACAAATTCATTGGGCCGATATTTCATCAGGGTTTCAATGATTTGATTCAGAAAAAAATCAGATGAGAGCTGGTATTTGCGTGGTACGGCTATCTGCTCCACAACTACTCTCAACGTTGCATTATATTTTGCGTCTTCCATCCGACGTCTGACATCCTTGTACCCGGGTGCAAACTGATCAGCCTTCCTAAAATTAAGGAAAGCCTCTTTCCATGCAAGGCGGGTATCTAATTTTTCGTTTGCCAATCCTGCCAGGTACTGCTCTTCAGCAGCTAACTTGTGTGCCTGTGCCAATTCGCTGGTATAAAAATTCAATTTTGGAAAGATATTCAACGCAGCAGGACAACGGCTGATCTCATCCGAAAGACGGTTCATATTCTCATAATATCCAACAGTTTCTGAATATTTGAATAGACTGTTTGTACTCAATGCATAGTCTATCTTTCCCTGGAAATAAGTCAGCGACATGGGATAGCTGTCCTTAACAGCCTGCAGTGCTTTGTCAGATTTGGGACTACTTCGCAGGCGATTCACCGCTTGCAGCGTGGAATTAAAATAATCGCCGCGCTCAAAAGCTTTTTTGCCGGAGGAGCATGACAATAGTAACAAACAGATAATAAAAGGCGTTAACAGTATTCGCATCTTTTTTTCGCTTCGGTTAATAAAGGCCATAAAAGTATTTATTTATACCGTAATTTGCTTGGTGTACATCAAATAAATCCAGACAAAACGTAATTCAGAATAACTAACGTTGTCACCAAGTGCAGCCTTGGCAGGTCCCGAGCCAAGGGTCGGATTTCGCAAATACCATGCAGAAATAATTGCTGCTTTTTTGGGGTCCAACAACCGTTCAATACCAAGTTCTCCTGTTCCTACATAATATGAAAGATGCGATTCGATTGTTGAAATAGCAAGAAACCGCTCTTTAGCGATCGCATTAATGGATTTACCGTTTTTGAACATTCCAAAAGAGATCAGCTTTGTATCAATCTTAGGAAGCTTTGGCTTTGGTTCAGGCTCATTATCATCTTCAAGGTCTGTCACCTCCATATTCTCACCAACTTTATAACCAATGATCATATTCACGATCTCCTTCCCGAACTGGGCCGCCTTTTTTGCCCCGACGCCTTTGATCTTTTTCAGATCAGCAAACGATACAGGCATTTTAGTCGTGAGTTCCAACAACAGTTTTTGTGGCAATACCATGTAGGCCTCAACATTCAACTCACTGGCCTTATTATTTCTCCAGGCTCTTAACTGCTTGTAAAGTTTGGGATGTTCCATGTGAATATCGGAAGTAAAAGCTGAAGTTTTATTCTTTTGCTTCAGCTCCGAAGGTTCAATGGCTGCTTTTGCCCTGATTTCCATATAACGTTTGACATTGAATCCTCCGGCACACCCCTTCAGACAGGCATGCTTTACAGTAACCTCTTCGTTCAGTCTTCCGACAGCATCTTTCACAGATTTCCGTACAGTCTTATTATCTATTTCAATATCAATGTCTTTTAATTTATCAATCACAATTGGTTCAAGCTTCTCCGAAAAATAATGACATGCTTTTTGAATGCGCTCCTGCAACGGAATGTTCAATTCTACATTATTATTTTCGGCAAGTAGGTGCTGCAGCTGACCTTTGAATTTTTCTGAAACGTCACAAAGATCACGCTTTACCTCCGCACTCATCAACACAAACAGATCTTTCAGAACAGGAAGGATACTTTCCTGGTGTTCATACATCAGTTTTACACAATAATTCAATCGCCTGAGTGAAGGTTGAAAGTCAATAAGTTCGAACAATAAGGAGTGTTGAAATGCAAGTTTCGACTGAGCCAGCAGCTCTTGTCCGGGGGGATTCAGTTCAATTTCGCGATTGAACACCGAAACCTTGGCATCACTTTTAATACACTGATTAGAGATGGGTGTACTTAAAATCATCCCTTCCATCGTCTTGCAGCGGCTGAGGGCCACATAAACCTGTCCATGTGCAAAGGCTGCTTTGGCATCGATGATTGCCTTCTCAAAGGTCAAACCCTGACTCTTATGAATCGTGATGGCCCATGCCAGCTTTAAGGGAATCTGACTAAACGTACCGAGGATCGTTTCTTTGATCTCCTTTGTTGCATCATCAATCGTATATTTGGTATTCTGCCATTCCGCCGGCCCAACAGCAATATCATCTTCGTCGCCTTGACAACGCACATATATTACATCCTCCTCAATATTCACAACCGAACCAATCTTACCATTGTAAAAGAGCTTATCGCGCGAAATGTCGTTCTTTACGAACATTACCTGCGCACCGATTTTAATACTTAGCTCAAAATCGGTCGGATACGAGAATTCAGGAAACTCACCTTCGACCTTCGCTGTGAATCTCCGGACTTTGGCCGGCAATTTCTCCAGTTTCGAATCATTGATATCATGCGACTGGTAATTATGGGTCGTCAATGTAATATAGCCATCACCGTCTTTTGTGACAAAACCGGGGATGTATCGCTGATTCAGCTCATCGAGTGTTTGCTGATCGGCGCTGTTATCGCGGATTTTATTCAGTAACCTGATAAAAACCTCGTCACGCTGACGGAAGATATGTGTCAGTTCGATACTTACGTAATCTGTCTTTTTTAACGCTTTACTGCTAAAGAAAAATACCGTATCGTAATAAGGTCTAAGCAGATTCCAGTCATCATCTTTTACTACGGGGGCTAACTGTTGTAAATCGCCAATCATCAGCAACTGTACGCCGCCAAAAGGTTTAGTACGATCTTTATAACGGCGAAGGACACTGTCAATACCATCGAGCAGGTCAGCCCGGACCATGCTTATTTCGTCAATGACAAGGAGATCAAGGCTCTTTATAATGGCAATTTTCTCACGATTAAACTTTTGAAAATTTTCAGGCGATGCACTGCCCTCACTTCCGGAAGATGTATTTCCTGTTATTTCAGAAGAGAGAAACGGACCGAAAGGCATTTGAAAGAAGGAGTGAATCGTAACGCCTCCGGCATTAATTGCTGCTACACCTGTGGGTGCAACAACCACCATTCGTTTGGGAGAATTTAGTTTAAGCTGATGAAGAAAAGTAGTCTTTCCGGTTCCGGCCTTTCCTGTGAGGAAAATATGTTTTCCTGTATATTGCACAAAATCAAAAGCCAGCTGCAATTGATCGTTACTGATAAATTCTGTCATTTCAACGCCAAATAATTTTAGATAAAGTTACCAAAATTTAAGGTGAAAAAAAGTCCGGCCCTCAAAAACTGAGAGCCGGATCAGAAACAATTACTAATCTTAAAAAATCTATCTTTTACTCAAAAACATCCGCTTCATACTTTTGTATTTCCGCAATATAGTCAGTGCCCATTAAAACATCTTTTCAATTAACATATTACAAAGCTATTCCATATAAAATACCTCATCAAGCGGAACCATTACAGGAGAATTATCATCATTTGTTTCCATAATGTCAGCCATATAAGCCCACCATTTTTGAACAATGGGATTACTTCCCTGATCCTGCGATGAACCTTCCCCACTCACTTTTTGAAAAGCAAACAGTATATTGGTTTCTTCATCGAGAAAAATAGAATATTCACTAACACCAGCGCTTTTAAGTAATTGGCGTAACTCTGGCCAAAGCTCATTGTGCCTTTTTTTATATTCTTCTTTCTGACCTTCATTCAGGTACATTTTAAAAGCTAGTCGTTGCATTATCCGAGAGCATTTAATTCAGGATATAACCATTTGGCGACACCAATAACAATAACCGATAAAAGAATTGCACTGATACCTATAATAATCATGTTGTAGGTGTTCTTTGAGACACCTTTCCATTCTTTACGATAGAACCCCCAAAGGTTGGCGGTCAGAATGATGGTAGCCATGTGAAGTGTCCAGGAACTGGCACCGTTTCCGATTTTGGTTTCGCCCATACCATAGAAAAAGAATTGCAAAAACCAGGTTGTTCCGGCCAGCGCACAGAAAAGGTAGTTGTTTAAAAGGGGTGTTTTCTTGTCAACGAAGTCACTACCTGATTTGTTTTTGAAAATCAGGGCGCTTGTCCAGATCAGATTAGTGGTCAGGCCTCCCCAGAGAATTACAAAAAAGATAATATTGTTTTCGAATAGGTATTTGAAGCCCGCTCCAGTTTCGGTTATAAAAGAATAATGCTGTTCCACAGCCAATGATCTGGCAATGGCTGACATTTCTTTCCCTGCATCGATTCCAAAACTGAAAAATGCGCTTAAAACACCTGAAACGATAGCAATCATTAATCCTTTGGACAGCTTGAATTCACTATTAACTCCCTGTTTATTTTTGCCCAGGTCATGATCCTTCCGAATTCCGGCGGTTCCACTGAGAATAATACCAACTAACAAAATTAGTATACCGAATATGACGATTCGTCCGCCTGTCGTACTTAACAAATCGGTGAACGATAGTCCGTTCGGAATTATTTCAGCAATCCCGGGTATATTACGCAAAACTGGCAATCCAAGCGACCCAACTACAGAAGTAATACCCAGCAGTACTGAGTTACCAAGCGACATACCGAGGTAGCGTATAGCCAGTCCGTATGTCAGACCTCCAATTCCCCAAAGCAAACCCATAATATAGGTATTGCGTATAACATTTCCCGGAGTGGCTTGTAAAATCCCTTGCCAGTCAGGAATCGTCAACAGGACAGCAAGAAATGGCATAATCAACCACGAGAAAATTCCACCGGTAATCCAAAAGACTTCCCATCGCCATTTTTGGACCCAATTATATGGCATGTACCAACTTCCCGAAGCGCCGCCGCCAAGGGCGTGAAAAATAATCCCTAATAATGCATTCATAGTTTTGTTTAGTTAAATTTATCTTCCAGATTATCGTTTGCTTGTCACCTCTTTTTCGTATTGCTGTATATCGGCGATGTAAGCGTCACCCGCAACAACACCTTTTTGCAGACAATAATAATCGAATACAGCAGCCCATGGGAATGATTTAGCCTCTTCGAGCAAAGCAAGGCGTTCAAAGTTCCTGCCATTGGCTTCAAATTCGCGCAATTGTGTAATTGGTTCTAACAATGCCTGTAAAAATGCCTTTTGAGTGGCACGAACTCCTACAACATAAGCCCCGATCCGGTTAATAGATGCATCAAAATAGTCGAGACCAACATGAACGCGATCAAGCGCATTGGCACGTATAATTTCCTGCGAAAGTGCCTGCAATTCATCGTTTAGGATCACAACGTGGTCACTGTCCCAACGCACCCCGCGACTAACATGAAGCATTATCTCAGGCGCAAAAAGCAATAGTGAAGAGATCTTGTCCGAAATAACTTCAGTCGGATGGAAATGACCGGAGTCGAGGGTAATCATTTTGTTATTGGCAACACCATAACCCATGTAAAACTCGTGAGAACCTACCACATAGCTTTCACTTCCCAGACCGAACAGTTTACATTCGATGCTGTCGAGCATATAATCGTCGTTGGTTTTGTATTCAAAAATTTTATCCAGTGATGCTTTCAGATTTTTACGATATAGTAACCGATCAACGGTAATATCTTTTGATCCGTCAGGTATCCATATATTGTGAATACATTTTGAACCCAATTGACGACCCATCTCTTCGGCGATTTTACGACTGCGAATTACATGATTAATCCAAAACTCGCGGATTGCAGGATCGCGGTGTGATAATGTAAATCCATCAGCCGATTTTTCGTGTGAGAAACAGGTACTGTTAAAATCAAGTTTATAATTATTCTTTTTAGCCCAATCGATCCAGCTTTGAAAATGTTTTGGTTCAATTTCGTTACGGTCAATCTTTTCTCCTCCAAAATCGCCATAAAAAGCGTGAAGATTCACGCGATGTTCGCCGGGGATAAGCGACATCGCTTTTTCAAGATCGGAACGAACCTCTGCCATTGATCTTGCTTTTCCCGGATAATTTCCTGTTGCCTGAATACCGCCAGTAAGTTCTCCATCGCCATTTTCGAAACCGGTAACATCATCTGCCTGCCAGCAATGGAGCGAAATAGATAGTTTATCCAATTGTTTAACGGCTGTTTCAACATCGATACCAAGATCTGCATAACGCGTTTTTGCATATTCAAATGCCTGTTTGATTTGTTGATCTTTCATGATCGGTTTTACTTTTTGAATTATTTTAATATAAAATTATGAATTTCAAAAATTTGTCCGGATTTAGATGCTCAAATAAGGAATAAATATTCCAATGATAATGATCTCCGATTTGAAGCATCTGATTTTGAAAACGGGTCAATTCCTTCATCTGAAGCCTTCCGTTGACAAGAGTCCCAAGTATTGGACGGCCACTTATCGCACCAATATTGCATGCCAAAAATGATAAGCTTTTCACATTAAATTTTATTAGTATGCGACAAATATATTTATAATTGAATCATAATTGACGAGAAAAAGTCAGCTTGGTACAGGCTTTATTGCAATTCGGTTTGCTTAAACGGAAAGAATTATAGCCACAACAAAGATATCTGGAAATTCAAAGCCGTCAATATACAAAATGATACATGATTTACACAAATTGTAAATGGCAATTTAATGGCATAATCCCAAAGCTGCTCAAAAAACATATCTTTGTGTCAGGTCTCAATTAATAAAAAGAATTCATCAACTTAAATTTGCCAATATGAGAGCAATGGTACTTACCGGAATCAGACAGATGGAGATGCAGGATGTGAAGATGCCTGTGATCATGAAAGAAACAGATGTGTTGATTAAGATGAAAGTCGTTGGTGTTTGTGGATCAGACGTTCATTACTACACTTCGGGTAAAATCGGAAGTCAGGTAGTGCAGTATCCTTTTCCTGTCGGACATGAGGGAGCCGGTGAAGTGATGGAGATCGGTACCAAAGTAACTAAGGTTAAACGCGGTGACAGGATTGCCATTGAACCTGCAATGCCTTGTGGTGAATGTGATCAATGTTTGGCTGGACGTCCGCATACCTGCCGGAAACTTCGTTTTCTTGGTTGCCCCGGTCAGGCTGATGGTTGTCTGAGTGAATATATTGTGATGCCGGAACACAGTTGTTTTCTGATCAGTGATAACATGACTTATACAGAAGCAGCAATAAGCGAACCATTGGCTATTGGTGTTTATGCGGTGAACCAATCTATTCCTATGAAAGGTGCCACAATCGGAATCCTTGGTTTCGGTCCTATCGGGATGAGTGTCCTTTTACCTGCAATTGCAAAAGGGGCGGAGAAAATATATGTGATCGATTTGATTAACGAAAGGCTTGCAATCGCCAAAGCATGTGGCGCCACCTGGATTGGAAATCCATCAAATGTGGATGTAGTTAATGAAATTAAAGAAATCGAACCTTTACTGCTGGATGTTGTTTTCGAGTGCTGTGGAAAACAGGAGGCAATGGATCAGGCGATTGAATTACTGAAACCTGGCGGAAAACTGATGGTTATTGGCATTCCCGAATTTGATCATTGGAGCTTCAGCGTTGATCTGTTGCGTCGTAAGGAGATAACGGTTCAAAGCATAAGGCGGCAAAACCATTCAGTGGAAGAGGCCCTTTCATTGATGGAAACAAAGGGGGTAAATGTTGATAAAATGCCCACTCACCGTTTCAGTTTTGAAAATACGAAAGATGCATTTGATCTTGTGACGACCTATGGGGATGGTGTAATGAAGGCAATGATAGATTTTGATAGAGGGGTTATTCATATATAACCCCTTCAGGGTAAAGAATGATTTTTATTTTTAAACATGCACTAAGAAATGACAGGTCTGACCGCCACGCCGGACTGATTCGAGAATATCAACTTTGAAAGGTCTTCCCAGTGCATTTTCGAAGATCGCCTGATGCGTTGCTTTGGTACAATTACAATGCAAACCTTTTGTATTGTAAGCTTGATTCTTTAATATGGGACAGTAACACCCGGGTGACTTCTCTCCATAACGAATATGAACAGTATCACCTTCTTTCCAAACCTCAAAATTCTTTTTGTAAGCAGTCAGTAATTTGTCCAGATCACCTTTTGCGGCAATTGAAATATCTTTTTTAAACTGGTGACGATTATAACAGCCACGTCCGCAACCTTCAATCAGTTTAATGTAAGTTTCTTCATCAAGCACCTTATCCATTGTGTCTAGTAAATCATTGACCCAGTTCAGGATAAAGTCACGTTCCATTTTTGTGTTCGCCAATTCATCAGGTTTGTCATCAGGTGCGGTTTCCGGCATAAAAGATCTGTTGACAGCAGGAGAGGAGGGGTCAGCATATGCTGCATTTAGAAGGGTAGAAACCATAGCTGCGCAACAGCCAACTCCGGCCATGCGTTTGAGAAATAGTGAGCGGTCCATGTAATTGGTTTTAGCGATTTTTGTTAGGACAGATCAATGTAAAAATACCCTGAATTAGCTTTGTAATTTCTTTAATAAAAATCTAAAACCAATGCTTTGGCATTGCAAGAAATACACTGATGAAGTTAATGGTTGAATGCATTAACCAGCCATTTGCAAATCCATATTTCATTCTTGCATAACCAAATACATATCCCATTGAAATGTAGGGGGCAGTCAAAAGCGGAATCATCACAATCATCCACCAATAAATTGTATCGTAGTTGGTTAAATGAATCATTCCGAAAACAATTGCAGAAAGGTGAAAAACATACTTGAATTTTGATTTTACAAAGTTGTCAATTTTATCCAACTGAAAACTGAACCGGTTTATTGTGTAGTAAATCCCAATAAATAAGGGTATAGTTGAAAGGTAAAAATAACGTTGCATCCACCGGAAGAACATTACTTTAATGATCACCGGCATTAATACGGCCAGGAATACAGCGATGTTCAGTTTTGTTATTTTCAGGTTCAACCGGCAGATTATTTCTTCGATGAGAGGGCCAACTATTACGACGAACAGGAATAAGTAAATCGAATCCATTCCGGCTAATGAATCTGTTTTTAGATCGAAATAGTGTGGTAATACGTTAAAAGTACTAATAACAGCCACAAACATTGATGACATAAACCCTAACAGGTAACTAAGGACAATCAGTTTGAAATAGATTTTGAATGTAAAGATTTCCGGATCATCAGTTGAAACAGGGTTTCTCAGGTATGCAAAAAAGTTTTTTCTCATAGGTTATCATATTAGGCAGATTAGTTTTTAATACAAAAAGAAGTTGTCTCAAATCCTGTTAACTCATCTACACCATTTTGAAACAACTTCTTTATGTCATCTTCTGAAGAAAACAAACAAGATATCAGCTATTTTAGAAGCATCATCGACAACGACTCTTTATCCTTTACAAAAAGCATATTGCCTATCAGTAAGGGATATGAATACGTTGGTGTATCGGCAACTTTAATTGTTGCGACTTCTGTATATGCTTTCTGATCGGGTTTGAAAACAACCAGGTTCGAAGTTTGAGGTAAAGCAATGATCACTGAACCCGCATCGACAATGGTGCCGAAATCGTTGTGCAGCTTCGTATCTACCCATGCGGTCTCTCCGGTTGCGGCATTCATGCAAAATAGTTTCCGTCCTTCTGAGAGTCCATAAAGGAAACCATCTTTCAACACCGGAGTGTTCCATTTTGTGCCCAATTCTGCATTTTTCCAAAGTTCACTTACAACAAATTGGTCCCCTTGTTTTTGAATCTTCAGGGCTTTTGTCCCCTGACCCTGACCAGTTATAATAACGGTCTGTCCGTCGATTACAGGACTGGCTGAATTATAAAAGCGATTCTCAACAGGAACAGGGTATGACCATAAAAGCTTTCCGTTCTCCGGATCAAACCCCTCCAGGTTTTTCGAAGTTAAATCAACAATTTGCTTTTTGCCATTTACTGTCATCATTACAAGGGAAGCATACGAAGGACCATCACCTGCAGTCAGCCATTTCTGTTTGCCTGTTTTCAGGTCAAATGCGATGAGTTCACCTTTTTCTTTTCCTCCCAGGTGAACGATGCACATTCCTTTATAAATTATTGGTGACAAGCCGGTATAGAAAGCCGGCAGTTCATCGATGAACTTTTCAGTCCTCCATTCCAAATCCCCTGTAGCAGCATTCAAACAGGAGAGTACGCCCCCAATACCTAACGTAACAATCTTTCCTTCTGCTACTGCCGGTGTACTTCTTGGACCGGAATGTTGTGAACTTGCAGGACCCGTAATTGCCAATGCGGGGAAAAGATTTACCCATATTTTCTGTCCTGTTTTAACATCAAGGCAGGTGATTATTTCATTTGAATCGAGCCGCGCAAAAGTATAGAGTCTATCTTTTGCAATAACAGGCGAAGCATCACCCACTCCAACGATTATTTTCCATGTGGGCGTCAATTCTGCAGGCCACGTTTTAGGAGCAACGAAACCAGTAACTTTTCCGTCGCGGTTTGCACCCCGCCATTGCGGCCAATCCTGCGAAAATACATTTGTCGTCATTGCCAAAAAAATAAACCCGGTAACTGCAACAAACAACCGATTTGATTTTTTCATGTTAATTACTTTTAGAATTTAAATAAAAATGACCTTTTCCAGTGGCATAAATTTACGAAATATTTAAATATTAATTTATCTTTGAAAATTATTAACACAAATGATTATGAAAATAGTGCGTAACCTGGCACTTTTTCATTGAAGCTTTGATTTTATTAATAAAAGTAGTACTAACTGTTATGATCCGAAACCTGATCCTGGTCTCACTATTGACTTTAGTTAATAGTGTATCTTTTGCTCAGATGAATCTAAACGATTCGTTACTTGGAAATAAACTATTCACCCCGTATATAAACTACTTCAATCAGGAACGTGAATGGGTGTACACACACTTTAATAAATCAGCTTATATTCAGGGAGACGATATATGGTTTACATCCTATGTTATAAACCCGGTAAATAAACTCCCGAACTTAGCTACATCGAAACTTTATGTAGAACTATGGACGCCCGGAAAAAAATTGATCGCCCGTAAAATCCTTTATGTAGAAAAAGGATTCGCCAGTAACTATATTCATCTTCCAGATTCATTGGATCCCGGTTCTTACTGTTTCAGAGCCTATACAAACTGGATGCGAAACTTCTATCCGGAGAATGATCTCATTACTCCAATAACTGTACTTGGTCATGAGAAAGTATTTGGAAATGAGCTTGTCATGAAATACCTTAATAAATCTGTTGACAAAAAAGAACAAACAGAATTGAGCGTTGAATCTGATTCTATTCCAGGTTACGATATTCAGTTTCTGCCCGAAAGCGGAACTTTTCTCGAAGGAGTGGACAATGTATTTGGTATCAAAGCGCTTGACCCGTATGGAAAAGGTGTAAGAATATCCGGAAAGGTATTTTCTGCCGATAACCGTGAGATCAACTCTTTTTCAACCAATGAATCCGGAATGAGTAACATTATCATTCGAAAGGCTTCAGATCAGCAATACATTGCAAAAGTAACCCTTCCCGACGGAACTTTACACGAACTGAAGTTCCCGAAAGCTGAACACGAAGGAGTAATCGTTCACGTTGATGTTCCCGGTACCGATATAATCGGAATTGAAGTTCAAACCAACGAAACTACGCGCCACCTAAACAAACAATATCTTCTGATGATACATGCCAATGGTGTGTTATTTAATGCCTTTCGTGTTGATTTTTCGAAAGATAATACCTTGGGGAAGAAGATTAGCAAAAGAAAACTGGGAAGAGGAATTGTCTATGCAACGCTCTTTGACGAAAATTTCATACCAGTTGCAGAACGTATCTTTTATAATCGGGATACAACAGTGAGAGGGAACTTAACCGTAAACGTCAATCAACTTGCCAATGATACGTTGAATATGAAGATCAACGTACCTGACTCGCTTATGCAGTCACAAATGGCAGTATTAAGTATTGCTGTTCTTCCCGGAGAGACGCATTTAAATCATTTCAACAATAGTCTTCTGGCTGAATCATTGTTAAGACCTGCACTGCGGGGTAACATCGAGAACCCAAATCGTTTTTTTGAGAAAAATGATATCGAACATGCTGTTGCAATCGACAATTTACTTTTGACGCAGGGGTGGCGCAAATACGAATGGCCAGCTATTCTAACGGATACATTACCCAAATTCAAATATCCGTTCGAAGACGGCTTTGTTATTGAAGGTGAGGTGAAGAATTGGATGAAGAACAAACCGGAACAAAAAAGTCAAATTACCTTACTTTCGATACCAAACAACCTTGTCTTATCGATACCTGCTGATACTGTTGGTAAGTATCGTTTTGACAGATTAACGCTTAATGATTCGACATGGGTCTTTTTATCAGCTTCGAATATAAAAGGACGGAATACGAATCGGGTGCTTCAGACAAATATTTATGAATCTTTTATGGGAGTTCCCGAAATTCAACCTGAACTAATATCGCCCGAAAAACCGAAAGAGATCATTGGTGATATTCCCCGTCTTTCCAAAGGGACAATTCTTTTAAAGGAGGTGACGGTTAAATCACAGAAAAAAAACCCTTTTGCCAGAGATATTAATATTGGGTTAATGGATAAAACCTTCCAGATTACGAAAGATAATTACACGCAGTTTAATGACATGGAAATGTTACTTTCATCCAAATTCTTTATCAGGACAGAAATGACGGCGTTTGGTGAATATCACTTTGATATGGGCAGAGGCGGGCATTCTATAACTCAAGAAGTGAGTGAACCCCGAATGATGATTGATGGTGTACTCGTGACCAACCCCCAGGAGATACTAAATTTCCCGATCGAATTAGTTGATGCAGTTGCTGTCAATAAAAGTGGACTTGGACTTGGCATGGGTGGTTCTGCAGGTTTGATTCTGATAAAATCACGTACCAGTCCGCTTTTCGAAAACAACGTTGAAGCAGCAAATATAAAGCGATTATTAGTTAATGGTTATGCCGCACCTCAACAATATTTTGAACCAAAATATGTGATCCCGCCAACTTCTTCTGATTTTGAAAAATTTGCAAGTGTTTATTGGAAACCGTCTCTGCTGATTGATAAAACCAAAACTGGTTCCTTCCGGTTTTATGCGCCTCAGTCAATCAAAAGTCTCTCCGTTCGCATCGAAGGGATTTCGATAAGTGGCAAAATATTCCTGCATGAAGAGAAAATAGAGATTCCTGGACGAAATTAAGAGATGAGAACAAAATATGTGTCTCCTTAAACGATGATTAAATAATATAACCATCTATTTTAACTATTACTTAAGGGCTCTGGAAAACAGTAAAAAAGTATGCAACCAAATCGCGAAAACACCAAATTCCACCAATGTTAAAAATCTATTACAGCCATTGGTATATTTTGTTGACTTTGAGGGCAAAAGAAACGATTCAAAGGCTTAAACCTGAAATGCTGAAATACAATATTTTGCCTTTCCGATTCCTAAATGTTGTGAACTTGCAGGACCCGTAATTGCCAATGCCGGGAATAGATTTACCCATACCTTCTGTCCTGTTTTAACATCAAGGCAGGTGATTATTTCATTTGAATCGAGCCTCGCAAATGTATAGAGTCTATCTTTTGCAATCACAGGCGAAGCATCACCCACTCCAACGGTTATTTTCCATGTTGGTGTTAATTCTGCAGGCCACGATTTAGGAGCATCGAAACCTGTAACTTTTCCGTCGCGGTTAGCACCGCGCCATTGCGGCCAATCCTGCGAAAATACATTTGTCGTCATTGCCAAAAAAATAAACCCGGTAACTGCAACAAACAACCGATTTGATTTTTTCATGTTAATTACTTTTAGAA
>Ga0209386_1000573_pt1 | contig 17491 bp, 11 predicted proteins | sample NGEPertwo_FD_184510 | JGI IMG/M metagenome (GOLD analysis project Ga0209386, IMG submission 184510) | Arctic peat soil microbial communities from the Barrow Environmental Observatory site, Barrow, Alaska, USA - NGEE Permafrost154B-two... | ecosystem: Environmental > Terrestrial > Soil > Wetlands...
GCCACCAACCATCGCTCTGATTGCTCCTGTTCCTGGTTCAGTGATGACCATGGAGGATTGCGGCTGGATTACTTTCTGCCGCAGCGTGTAATGCTTACTCGTAATGGTTATGTTCTGCTCCGAAAAATTGAAATAATCCGGATTATCCTTAAAAAATTGTGCACTGATAATCAGATTTCCATCGTTGTCCCTTGTTTTATAAGTCTGTGGAACGATGATTACGCCACCACCAATATTGTAGAAAGTCCCGTCTTCTACCTGGTAGATGTTTTTGAATTCAATACTGAATTCCGTATCACCTTTAACTTCTGTTTTGTAGAAGTTCAGCCTTTTTCCATCAAAGAGAATTAAATCTCCATTATCATCCAGTTTATATTCCTCAGAATTGAGGATGAAGTCATTTGTTTCGTTAAAATAATTATTGTATGAGTACATGAGTACATTCCCGTTTTCATTTATAATATTGCCCGCGTCATCTTTTCTTAAGTTTGTGACGCCTGGAAAATTATCCGGGTTTGTAAATTCTTCCTCTACAATTTTTTGCGTTTTGGATTCCATCGTTGTGAAAATGCGAAGCCCGTTACTGTATATAGCCTGTCTGGCCTCCTCAGGGGATAAATTTAGTTCCTTCTCCAAGTCTTTGGTTACTTCTGAAATAACATAGTCGGCAAAGTAAGAAGAAATTTCCGACATGGAACTTGTGCTTGGATTAATGACATCCTTTAAGTTGATTGCAGTTGCCTCATTTTTTTGTTCTTCTGAAATATATTTCTGTTCAGCCATGAACTTCAAAATCAGCTCTCTTCGTTCTTTTGAGGCATCATTTAAAACGTAAGTAAAGGTATCCCCTTTATAAATGATGTTTTCACCATCAGGCTCAATCTTATCACTTTCAATTCTTTTAACAAGAGCATAGGAATCAGGTGCCTTTGGTAAGGCTGCTAGGGAAACACATTCAAATAATGAAAGATTTTCTACATCTTTACTGAAATAGGCTTGAGAAGCAGCTTGAACACCATTTGAATTATAACCCAGGAATATTGTATTCAGGTAAGCTTCAAGTATTTGTTCTTTGTTCAGATGGCTTTCTAACTGTATTGTATAATATGCCTCTGCAATTTTCCTGGTTATGGAGTAGTCGGATTTGGTTTCAGCCAAGTACAGATTTCGTGCGAGTTGTTGAGTGATGGTGCTTGTACCGCTGATATTTCCACCGCCCAAAATGCTTTCAGAGATAGCGCCAAAAATCCTCACGTAATTGAAACCATTATGTTTCCAGAAGGTTTTGTCTTCAACGGCAACAAATGCGTGTACCAGATCAGGAGCAAGGGCACTGAATTCAACATTTGTTCGAGATGCTTCTCCAGACACAGCACTGTCAATGATATTGCCTTCTGAATCATAAAGTATGGAACTTTCTGACAGTAAAGAATAAATATTATTAGGATCAATCTTCGGCGCTTTTAAGATTACTGATATTGTAAAAGCGCTGACGATTAAAACAAAAGCTAAAAAAATCATTAAAATAAATTTCAGCAGTTTACTTTTATTAACTCTATATTTTCCTGGTTTTTTATGTTTTGAATTTCTTCCCATCGCTGCGCCTGTTTCCGTTCCCGTTTCTGAATTTGTCTGTTCATCGGATTTCTCTAAAAAAACTTTGCTGGCAAATCGTATATAGAAGCTTTTTATTATAAGCAGCAATAAGGTTAACTTGTTTATTAATTCAGAAAAAAAGTTACTCTTGTTAAGGTTTTTCAGTCTTTCAATCCTGGAAACAGAATCTGTTTCGATTTTAGGTTTGCTTGAACCAATAGCAGCTTTTCCTTCAAGCTTAGATTTCATACTGTCCTTGAGTGGCTTCGTTTCAAATTTGTTGCTTATTTTATCAAATTGAGCAAAAAAATCATCAATGTTACTGTCACCAACTTCACTTTTTTGGCTGTCATCAGGGGTACCGCTTTTATTATTATCATTATCATCTTTACTACTTGTCAAAATTGACACCTGCCTTTCACTAAATATATCCCTAATTATATCATATCCGAATTAGTAATCAAAGAATTTAAATTTGCAATAAGTGTTGATAATGGGAAATAAATGTAATAAAATGTAAATAATTACAACATATAACATTAATTATCGCGATAAATATGGAGAGAAACTTGAGAAGACCAATTGTTTTTATAGCCCTGGCATTTTCATCAGGTATAGTGGTTCAACACCTGTTTAAAATAAATATGATTGTTTTAGTTGGCTTACTGCCTATAGGAAACATTATGGCATGTATATATTTCCATAATAGAAATAAAATAAATTTGCTGTTTGCTTGTTTAATGATCACAGTAGTAATAACAGGTGCCTTATGTTTAACCGCTGCAGATTTAAAGCCATCAATTATTTCATCCTTCAACAATCAGTACATAACTGGTGAGGGAACGGTAAAAAGCATTGTAAAAAAAGATGAAAAGATATATAAACTGGTTGTAGTAACAAATCAAATTTTCAATGCTCCTGTTGAAGAAAAAACCATAATCAATTATTATGGCGATTTAGAAAAAGACTATGCACTTTATGATTTGCCGGGGAGGAAAATTTATTTTGAAGGACTTGTCACATTGCCGGATAAAAGGCGGAACCCAAATACCTTTGACTACAGATTATATTTAAGGACGGTTGGAATAGATGCTTTAATAAAATGTGACCCGAAGGAACTTGAAATTAACAACATGATAGAAGGCAAAGGTAATCAGATTTTAAATTATCTTTCTATAATAAAAGGAAAAATATCCAAAAACCTTGTTTTGTCCATAGGAGAAAAAAGATCTGGAGTAATTTCCGGAATGATGTGGGGAGAAAAAGATAACATAGATGATGACATTATGGAGCAGTTCAGAATGAATGGAACGGCCCATATTTTAGCAGTAAGCGGGATTCATGTCGGTTTGGTCTATTTATACCTGAATAAACTGTTTTGGGGAAGAAGAAACGTTTTTAGTGATATGGTTATCATTATTCTATTGATTTGCTATGCTGCGATGGCTAATTTTTCTCCATCAGTCATGCGAGCTGTATCAATGATCATCATTCATATCATTTCAAAACATACCTATTGCAGGTATGATTTTCTTTGCAGCGGAGCGGTTACGCTTATCATTATGCTTATCATGAACCCTTTTTCCTTGTTTAACATCGGTTTTCAATTGTCATTTCTGGCGATATTTACATTAGCTGTAATTTTGCCATTTATGCAAAAATTATGCAGCAGCTTTATAAACCCTGTTATTGCATTACAGTTTGGCCTGTCTCCCATGACAGCATTTACATTTAATTATTTTTCTCTATCATCACTGATTGCAAATATACCAGTAATATTCCTTGCCAGTTTAATTATTCCTTTGGGTTTGCTGACCATACCCTTAACAATTCTTGACCTGCCTTTTTTCAGTTTTAACGTTGTTGCTCATGCAATGGGGTGTTTGACGGATGCTATGCTATATATAAATGATTTCGTCTATACACCCGGTAAATCTTTTTTTTATACAAAAAGTCCGACTGTATTGTTCCTTTTAATATATTATTTTACTTTATTTTTCATTACCTCTGAGCTGTTTCTGATTCTATATAAAAGACAAAAGTATGTACTCATATTAAAAGTGATCATCAGCATGCTGGTTACAGTAAGTCTTGTAAATATCGCCACATTAGACGACTTTAAAAAAACTGACATTGTTTTTGTTGATGTTGGACAAGGGGACTGCCTCCATATAAAGGCAGAGGATGGTAAAAATATTTTAATTGACGGGGGCGGAAACGCAAACTACGATGTTGGTACGAATGTATTGTTGCCATATTTGCTGAAAAACGGTGTTAAAAAGATAGATGCCGCTTTTGTTACACATTTGCACCAGGACCATTATGATGGAATTGCCGCTCTTGCAAGAAAAGGATTTATTGAAAAACTCTATGTATATGAAGGGAATATTGTAAAGGAAGAAATTCTTCTGGAAAAAACCGGATTAATGAAAGAGCAAATTGTGTATCTGGCGGCAGAAGATAATATAAAAATAAGCAGGGATATTTCCATCAAAGTAATAAGCCCAAAACAAAAGAAGCTTGAAGAATACTTTAATATTGATGAGAAGGATGAAAACGGCAGCAGCCTTATTCTAAAAGTGAATGTAAAAGGGTTTTCTGTTTTGATGACCGGGGATATAGATACAGAGGGAGAGTCAAGGCTGATAGACAATAACAGACAATCAGACATCCTGTATTCAGATATTCTGAAAATATCTCATCATGGCAGCAAATATGGAACAGCGGATGAATTTCTGGAATCTGTAAAGCCGAAAGCGGCCGTTATACAAGTCGGAAAAAATAATTTTGGGCATCCGCATCCAAGTGTTGTTGAAAAAATCAGAAAAAAAGATATAATGTTATATAGAAATGATGAAAGTGGAGCAATTGGCATTTCATTTGATGAAAAAGACAAAAGAATGGAAATAATTACAATGCTCGAATAGGAAGTAAAATGGCAAATTATAGAGATAAGAACAAAGAACATGCATTTCATTTAATAACTAAAGATATAAAGGCTGGGAACATAGATAAGCCTTTAATTTTTTACGGGAGTGAAATGTATCTTATTAACTGGGCGGTTGAACTTGTTGGCAAAGAATTTGTTAACCCAATCAGCAGGGAATTAGATTTAGTGGTGATTGAGGAAAATGATGGAAATCTTGATTATATCAAGTCTGTCTGTGAGACTTTTCCAATGTTTTCAAAGAAAAGAGTTGTTGTTTTAAAAAACTTTAAAGAAATGAATGAAGCATTTGTTCTTTATATGGCCGGCATCCCGGAATTTTGTCAGTTGATTATCATTTGCAGCGAACTTGATAAAAAAACAAAGATTTACAAGGAAGCATCGAAGCATTGGAATGAATATGAATTTGGCAGTCTGGAGGAGAACGACCTGAAAAAATTCATTGAGAAAAGATTCAAGGCTTCTGGTAAAATTATTAAAAAATCCTTAGTGGCACAGATTGTTAATTGCAGCGGCTATTACGACAAAGAAAGCAATTATAATTTATATAACCTCGAAAACGACGTGAAAAAAATCATCCATTACAGCCAGGACCAGGAGGTTGAAACTTTTCATATTACAGAGAGCATATCAGGAAATATTGAAACAAATGTTTACCAGATGATTGATGCAATAAGCAGCAACAAAAAAGATGAAGCATTTGAGCTGCTTCATGATATCCTGCAGGCAGGAGAGAACCTTTATTATATTTTAGCGGTAATCATTGGTCAATTTGAAACAATACTTGAAGTGAAAGAGTTGCGTGAAGAGGGGAACAGTTTGTCTCAGATGCAGAAGACTTTGGCAATTCATGAATACAGAATCAAAAAAGCCATGTTGTACGGTGAAAAATTTTCCAAAAATAATATAAAAGAAACCTTAGGGAAACTTTATGAAGTTGATAGAAACATTAAAAACGGGTTTATAGACGGAACGCTGGCACTTGAAATGATTATTGCCAGAATTTAGAAGGACAGGCTAGGCATAAGCAGCTGGAAACAGATCAGTATCAGGAGATAAACATGACAAAACAACTGAAATCAGACTTAATGTTATTGCTTGTTGTACTTTTTTGGGGGATTTCTTATGTTTTAATGGATTTAAGTTTAGCTGAAATGGACCCGTTTAATTTAAATGCCTTTAGATTTTGCGGAGCATTCTTTATAGCGGTGATTATTTCATTCCCAAAATTAAAAACAGTAAACAGAACCACGATAAAGTACAGCTTTTACATTGGGGTATCACTAATATTTGTTTATATTGGAGCAACCTATGGGGTTTTGTACACCAGCCTTTCAAATGCAGGTTTCCTTTGTGCTCTTTCAGTTGTTTTTACACCAATATTCGGTTTTGTTTTCAAGGGCACAGTGCCTGGAAAAAAACTGATTACAGTGGTTTTGATGTGTGTTCTTGGTATTGGGCTGTTAACACTTAATAATGAATTGAAGCCGGCTCTTGGCGACATACTGTGTTTAATTTGTGCTGTTGCCTATGCCTTTGACTTGCTGATTACAGAAACAGCGGTTGCGAAAGAAGAGGTAAATGCATATCAACTGGGGGTTTTTCAATTAGGTTTTGCAGGGATTGGGAATTTAATTCTTGCTTTTCTTGTTGAAACACCAACTTTTCCGCAAAGCCCGAAGGTGTGGGCGTCTTCTATTTTTCTCGCAATTTTCTGCACAGGCATAGCGTTTATAGTACAGGCTGTTGCACAGCAATACACTTCGGCGGCACATGTTGGAGTCATTTTTACATTAGAGCCAGTGATTGCCGGAATAGCAGCTTTTGCATTTGCGGGTGAGATTTTATTACCGAGAGCATACCTGGGTGCAATAATACTTGTTGTAAGTTTGTTAATAATGGAAACAAATATAAATGAAAAATTAATCTATATAAAAGAAAAATACAAAAGGCTTGTAAAGTGAATATATATTGTATTTTTTTAAAAATATCGAAGCAACGGTAGAGATGCCGTTGCTTTTTCAGTCAATTATTGGTATAATTCAAATTGTATATGCTTATATCAAGAGTATAATTTAAATACATAGGAGGAACATTATGACTGATAAACCTAAAAATTCTTCAGAAAGCTCTTCAGAAAACTTTGAAGAATTAGGACCTGTGCTGGAAAAATATGGTAAGGTTAAGGGCAGCCTTATTTCAATTTTACAGAAAACGCAAGATATTTATGGATATCTATCATTGGATGCAATAAATTACATTGCAATAAAAACTGGTATAAAACCTGCAAAAATATATGGTGTTGCTACATTTTATACTCAATTCAGATTAAAGCCTATTGGTAAAAATTTAATTATGCTATGTCAGGGAACGGCTTGCCATGTAAATGGTTCAAAGGTTATTGAAGAAGCTGTTTGTGAGCATTTAAACATTAAAGATGGAGAAACAACAGAAGATGGAATTTTTACCATAAATAACGTTGCCTGTTTAGGATGCTGTTCGCTTGCACCAGTAATGATGGTGAAAAATTCTGATGGAGATGAAACTTACGGGAATTTAACAAAAGAATCAGCAAAGGCAGCGCTGGACGAAATAAAGGAAAGGGGATAGGTGACTACATATGAGAATTGTTGTTGGAGAAGGTAGCTGCGGAATTGCTACAGGTGCTAAAAAAACGGCTATAGAGTTTGAAAAGCAGATAAAAGACAGAAAAATTAAAAATGTTACGGTTTCCTTAACCGGATGTGTCGGTACCTGTTTTCTGGAGCCAATTGTAGATGTATATGACGACGATGGAAAAATGACAAGATATACAAAAGTATTAACGGCAAAGGTAAATGATATTATAGAAAGCCATATCCTAAAGGGTAAAGTTATAGAGGATTATGAAATTTCAGAAAAAGACAGTACATTTGTTGGGAAACAAACCAGAATTGTGCTTAGAAACTGCGGAATCATCAATCCTGAAGTTATCGATGAGTATCTTGCCATTGGCGGATATGAAGCAACGAAAAAGGTCATCACATCAATGACTCAGGAAGAAGTAATAGAGGAAATAAAAATATCAGGATTAAGAGGAAGAGGGGGAGCTGGATTCCCTACCTGGTTTAAGTGGGATGCAGCGAGAAAAAGTCCTGAAACCCCAAAATATATGGTATGTAATGCTGACGAGGGAGATCCGGGAGCATTTATGGATAGAAGTGTTCTGGAAGGAGATCCTCATTCACTAATTGAAGGAATGACTATCGGCGCTTTTGCCATGGGCGCGTCGGAAGGAATCATCTATGTCAGAGCAGAGTATCCGCTTGCTATCCACAGGTTGGAAATAGCGATGGATCAGGCAAGAGAAAGAGGATTTCTTGGTAAAAACCTGTTTGGATCTGGCTTTAATTTCGATCTTAGAATAAAGGCAGGAGCGGGTGCATTTGTTTGCGGTGAAGAAACAGCATTAATTGCATCTTTAGAAGGCGAAAGAGGAATGCCTAGATTAAAACCACCTTTCCCGGCACAGAAGGGTTATTGGCAGAAACCTACAAATATAAACAATGTTGAAACTTTTGCAAATGTCACATGGATTATTATGAATGGCGGCAAAGCGTTTGGAGCCATGGGGACAAAACTCAGCAAGGGGACGAAGGTATTTGCACTTGCAGGAAAAATCAAAAAAGGCGGACTTGTAGAAGTGCCTATGGGACTACCACTCAGAGAAGTTATATACGGAATAGGTGACGGAATTAAAAATGACAAAGCCTTTAAAGCCGTTCAAATGGGCGGCCCGTCTGGTGGATGTATTCCAGCTAAACTTATCGATACGCCTGTAGATTACGAAAACATTAACAAAACAGGAGCGATTGTAGGTTCAGGCGGAATGATTGTAATGGATGAAGATACCTGCATGGTTGACATGGCAAGATATTTCCTTGATTTTACCAGGAAAGAGTCCTGCGGAAAATGTAACTACTGCAGAGTTGGTACAAAGAGAATGCTTGAAATTCTTGAAAGAATAACAATTGGAGAAGGAAAAGATGGTGACATTGAGCTTCTTCAAGAGCTGGCTTATAAAATTAAAGACGGTTCCATGTGTGGGCTTGGACAGACGGCACCAAATCCTGTACTTACAACCATTAAATATTTCAGAAATGAATATGAAGATCATATATACAAGAAAAAATGTACAGCCAGAGCTTGTAAAGCACTTCTTACATTTACAATCAATGACAAATGTATAGGATGCACTCTTTGTGCAAAAAAATGCCCGGTTGAGGCAATAGAAGGAAAAGTTAAGATTAAACATGTTATCGATCAGGATAAATGTATTAAATGCGGCAAATGCGAAGAAACTTGCAAGTTTGGCGCCATAGAAAGATATTAAGGGAGGAGGGTAAAAACATGAAACAATTTAGATTAAACATTGACGGGAAAGAAGTGTTCGGCCTTCCAGGTCAAACGATATTGGAAATTGCAGTGGAAAATGACATATTCATACCAACGCTTTGCTTTGATGAAAGAACTGAAATATACGGGGCATGCGGTATGTGTGTATGCGAACAAGAAGGAAATCCAAAACTTGTGAAAGCCTGTGCGACAGAAATATCACCGAATATGGTTATATTTACAAATACAGACAGAGTTTTAGAATCAAGAAAAACAAACCTTGAATTACTGCTGTCAAATCACGTGGGAGACTGTAGACCTCCCTGCACCCTTGCATGTCCGGGACAGACTGATTGCCAGGGATACGTAGGGCTTATTGCAAATGGTGAATTTGAAGCTGCAATCGAACTGATCAGAGGGAAAATTCCTCTTCCTGGATCGATTGGCAGAGTTTGCCCGCATCCTTGTGAAGATGAATGCAGAAGAAAACTTATCGATGAACCTATTTCAATACAATGGCTGAAAAGATTTGCAGCTGATCAGGACATGTACTCAGAGGATCCATTTATGCCTGATATTGCACCATCCACAGGAAAACATGTTGCCATTATCGGTGGCGGACCTTTAGGACTTTCGGCAGCTTATTTTTTAAGACAAATGGGACATGACATTACAATTTTTGAAGCCATGCCTAAGCTAGGTGGTATGCTGAGATACGGAATTCCAGAATACAGACTTCCAAAGGAAATTGTTGATGAAGAAATATTCCTGATTGAAAAAATGGGTGTTGAAATAATTCCAAACACAAAAATCGGGGTAGATATACCTTTTGAAACGATTCGCGCAGAGTATGATGCTGTCCTTCTGGGAATTGGGGCATGGATATCAACTGGCGTAGGATGCAAGGGAGAAGATCTTCCAGGTGTAATAGGCGGAATTGATTTCTTAAGAAAAGTAGTTAGAAACGAAGAAATCAAACTGGGCGAAAATGTGGCGATTGTTGGAGGTGGAAACACAGCGATGGATGCCTGCAGAACGGCTGTAAGGCTGGGAGCCAAAAAAGTTTATAATGTTTACAGAAGAACAAAGGATGAAATGCCGGCAGATCAGGTGGAAATTGTTGAAGCTGATGAAGAAGGCGTTATATTTAAAAATCTTACAAATCCCATCGAATTTATAGCCGGAGCTGATGGCCGTGTTAAACAGGTTGTTCTTCAGGTAATGGAATTAGGTGAACCTGATGCATCAGGCAGAAGAGCACCAAAACCAGTAAAAGGAAAAACCGAGACCATAGAAATTGACACTGCAATTCTTGCAATAGGTCAAGCGGTTGATCCTCTTGGATTTGAAACTTTAGATAAGACAAGGAAAAAAGGCATTGCTTACGATGTCGATACATTTATGACAAATGTACCAGGCGTATTTGCAGGTGGAGATTGTGGTAATGATAAAATTTCCATTGCGATTGAAGCCATTGCAGATGCAAAAAAAGCTGCTGAGATCATAGATGCTTATTTGGATGGAGAAGTCATTAAATACAAAAAGCCTTATACCGTTGAAAGAGATGATGTTACTGAAAAAACCTTTGAAGACAGAGAAATATTGTGCAGGCCTGAGATGGAACATCTTCACCCTGGTGAGAGAAGTGATAATTTTGCTGAAGTTGTATATGGTTATGACGAAGATCAGGCTGTTGCAGAAGCTTCAAGGTGTTTAGAGTGCGGCTGTAAAGACTTTTTCGAATGCAAGCTTGTTGAATTTGCCAATGAATATGATGTTAAGCCAGAGAGATTTTCAGGAGATAAAAATAAAATTGAATTTGAAGACAATCATCCTTTCATCATAAGAGATCCAAACAAATGTATTCTTTGTGGGTTATGCGTCAGAGTATGTGATGAAGTAATGGGAATTGGAGCGCTTGGTCTTGTTGACAGAGGCTTTGACACCATTGTTAAGCCTACGCTTGAGAAGCCGCTGGCCGAATCCGGCTGTGTTTCCTGTGGTCAGTGCGTCAGCATCTGTCCGGTGGGAGCTCTTCAGGAACGACTAACCATTGAAAAATCCGTCCCACTTGAAACCAGTATTACTGAGACAACATGCGCTTATTGTTCTGTAGGCTGTTCACAGCTTCTTGAAACACATAATGATATGTTGATTAAATGTAATCCAGATAAGTTCGGAGTTGTAAACAAAGGGTTTGGATGTGGTAAGGGCAAATTCGGTTTTGACTGTGCAGAGCTTGAAGATAAATTAATCTTCCCTATGATTAAAGATGGAGAAGGCTTCAGAGAGACTGATTACCACGAAGCATTGATGATGACCGGCAAAAAAGCCCAGTCTATCGCTTCAGTTTATGGTAAGGATGCCGTTGCGGTATCGATTTCAGACAGGTATACAAATGAAGAAGCCTATGCGATTAAAAAAATGGCAAAAGCTATGGGAGCCAAAACTCTTTGTTTCAATCATAGAGAAAGCGGTATTTTCAAAGTTTTAGGAACAGATGCGTCCCCAAACACCATAAATGAATTGCTGTCCACTGAGGTGATTCTGGTTACAGGATTCATTACGGAAAACAATCCTGTCATAACGTTGAAACTGGCACAGGCAGCTAAAAATGGAGCTAAGGTGGTTATAATAAATCCAGTGGGATATGAAATACCGAAGGGATTTGCGTACAAGACCATTTATACAAAAAATAAGCTTTCAGTTCTTCAGGAAATCGCGAAAGCAATCATTGATAAGGGTGAAACTTCTCATATTGAAGGGTTTACAGAATTTGCTGCAAGCTTAAAAAAGGTGAAAGTCAGCCAGGAAATATCTGAAATAGCCGATCTTTACGCAGATGCGAAAAAAGCAATGATTGTATTCCAGCAGAATTTAGTGACAACAGAGGCTGCCACTTTGATCGCTGACATCGCACTTCTTTCGGGGCATATTGGAAAACCAAGAGATGGAATTCTTCAACTAAAGGCTAAAAACAATTCTCAGGGTCTTATTGATCTTGGAATTAAAGCAGGAACTGAAGCCATGGAAGGTGTGAAAGCTCTTCTGGTATTTGGAGAAGATATCGCTTACGACACCAGCAGCCTTGAGTTCTTAATGGTAAGCGATACTCATATGACTAATACTGCTGCCAATGCTGATGTTATCATACCGGGTACTTCATTTGCAAGCACAGAAGGTACTTTCACGAATACTGAAAGAAGAATGCAGGCAGTTGAACAGGCATATTATGAAGATGTTGATCTTTCAAATTGGGAAGTAGCTTCAGAAATAGCCCATGTGTTTGAAGTCGATTTTGGATTTGATGATACATTTGATATTTCAAAGGAAATGGATGACCTTGTCCCAAGATACAAATATGCGGAAATCGGAGAAATTTTAGGAGGAGTTCTTAAACCAGTGGAGCCTAAATTCGTGGTTGTTAAAGATGGAACTTTTGTAGATCCATTAAAATCAACCGATAATCTGATGAACGTTATCAACGCAAGACTCCCAAAACCGGTAAAAATATAACTCGAAATTACAAACCAGACTAATTATTCTCAGAATCTGTGAAATCCAATCTGGTTTAGGGGTAAGGCTTGCGTTTAAAGAGAAAATGTTGTATTATAAACGAGGTGCCAAAAGGCACCTCAATTATGCGGATGTAGTTCAATGGCAGAACTTCAGCTTCCCAAGCTGGTAGCGAGGGTTCGATTCCCTTCATCCGCTCCATAAAAAGAACCGGTCAAAATATAAATTTGACCGGTTCTTTTTATGGAGCGGATCAAGAAGGGAATCGAACCCGAAAGGGCATCGAGCGTAAAGAAAACAATCGCGGATTGTTTTTAGCGAAGAGGGTCCGAAGCACTTTATTTGGGCGAGGACGGCGGCTGCACAAACAACAGACAAAGTTGCCGTGTAATTCCCTTCATCCGCTCGATTACCTCATTATTAAACAAATTGCACGAAAGATGTAACAATTTGGCGAAATTTTTTATTTTAATTTCTTTACGATATAATTATAAAGTAGTATGATTTTACAACAGGGGATGGATATATCTATGCCCTGTTTATTTTAAATATAAAACGGCTAATGGAGTTACTTATGATTATGCTACTATAAACTTGCAAAATGCTTCACCAACTTTAGATTTCATAGAGAATTACTCGTGCATTGTTATTGAAATGAAGAAGATTATTAGTATCGTTCTGAGCCTCATATTAACCATGACACCTATGGCAAGTTTCGCTCATTCAGGTGGAACGGATAAATATGGAGGTCAACCTGACTACCTTAACACATCAGATTTTGGAAATTATCATTTTGATCATGGTATGGGTCCGAATTTGCACCCATGAGGAGTTTCCCCTTATGCTCCGCCATCTCCAAAACAACCTTCAGTACCATCAACAACTAGTATATATGTCGAAGTGCCAGCATATACAATAACTGTAAATGGAACTATTATTAATAATAGTAAAAGTAAATATCCAATATTGGCATATAAAGGCGTAATATATTTTCCTATGACTTACAACTATGCCAGTGCGCTTGGATTAATCACAAAGTGGAATCCGACTACTGGATTCAGCATATCAAAAGATATAACAAAGAGCACTTCTCGATCAATTCAGAACCTGACAGGAAATAACAGTACAACAAAATCATACAAAGCTGTATTACCAATCTTTTCAATTAATGTAAATGGAAATCAGATTAGCAATAGTCTTGAAGAATATCCGCTGTTCGTTTTTAAAGATATCACTTATTCCCCGATGACATGGAGATTTGCGGTTGCTGAGTTTGGCTTTACTACAGACTGGAGTGACACAACTGGTTTTTCGATTGTCAGCCAATGATAGAAGACTGGGAATATTCAAATGAATCAATCAGTTGTCCAGTGTGCGCATATCCAAATAAAGGTAAACAAAGGTGGTTGGAAAGCAGCAAAAAAATCATATTGTTTATATCCATAATACTAATATTGTGTTTGGTTGGTATCTTATTTAAATCAAACACAAGACATTTATTTGTATATTATGATATTCTATCACAGGTATTGAAAGTGAATTGATTGAAGTTGAGACTGATAAGGAAGACCGAACTGATAAAAAAATGGAATAATTATTAAAATGTGGCTGGATAATAGAGGAGTTTGAAATACTTGGACAAGTACTAACAATATTTGGAGGCGGTGCTGTTATGTATATTTTTGGAGGTTATAAAATGGTTAAAGATTTAAATCAAATGATTAAAGATCACTTCTCTGAAAATGAGACAATTGAATTAATTGAGAAATTAGTAAGCAGCCCAAGCCATGATGGAATCGAAAATCAGGAAACGGGGGTTGCAATACATATACATGATTTTTTTACAACAGAAGGTATTGCCGCAGAATTAATACCAGTTTGTAATGGAAGATGCAATGTAATAGCCAGATTAAAGGGGAAAGGCACAGGGAAAACCCTTTTATTGACAGGACATACTGATACTGTTCCACCCTATGATATGCAGGGAAATCCATATGAAATAAAGATACAGGATGGCAGAATGTATGCTCGAGGTGTTCTTGACATGAAGACTGGTCTTGCATGCATGATGATGGCCATGGCAGCTATAAAAAGATCCAATATTGAGATTGATGGAGATATTATTTTTGCGGGGGTTATTGATGAAGAGGCTAAAAGTGAAGGGACGCGCGCCCTTATAAAAAGTGAACTTCCTTATGATGCAGCGATAGTCAGCGAACCCACAGGCATGAAAATATGCATTACACATCGTGGACTTGAATGGCTTGAGTTTTCTTTCCATGGTAAAACAGTTCATAGCGGAGCACAGAAAGAAGGAATAAATGCCATAGAAAAAGCAGTAAAATTTATTAATAAAATAGAAAAGGAATTGATACCTGAACTGAAAAAAAGTACAAATTCTATAATTGAAAGTTCAAACATGAATTACGGGCTAATTAGAGGAGGAACACAACCAGGTGCTGTTGCTGGAGAATGTACGCTTCAAATTGACAGGAGATGGATTCCAGGAGAGAAATACCTGGATATTTTAGGAGATTATCAAAAAATACTGGATGATATTGAAAAAGAAGATCCTGAATTCAAAGCGGATTTTAAGGTAATGGAAGACAGTTATATGGACAGTGAGTTTGTACACGAAGCAATGAGCGCCGACCCAGAGGAAACGATTGTACGAGTCGCGCAAAATATATTAGAGCAGGTGACAGGTGAAGAAGCTGAATTAAAATCATTTCCCGGCTGGACCGATGGCGGTTTAATTAACCATTATAAAGGAATACCCACAATAATATTAGGACCAGGTTCATTGGAGAGCGCTCATTCTAGAGAGGAACATGTTGAAATTGACGCAGTCGTACCTGCAGTGATTCTATATGCTTTAATCAGTTTGGAATATTGCAAACAATAGGTAAGATACATTCTTATATTATATTGAGTTTGTTCAGATGCTAAGTAATTGGTATGATTTGGCTAAAGGGATGGATATATATACAAGGGAGTTGACCATATGAGAGACATCAAACTGTTCTCAAAGGAAATAACTAATGTTTCCTCTACAATGTTAATGACACTTTATTGTCGCGCGCTTGAAAGCAAGTCTGAGCGCCCGATATTGAAAGACCCAAAGTCAGAAGAAATAGTCAATGTGATTAATGACGAATTGAGGAAGTCTTCAAGTAAATTAGCCCGAAAATTGAGTTTCGGAAAGGTCCGGAGTGAAATGCGCGTGCATATTGCAATTCGGACCAAGCAATATGATAAGTATGCTAATGAGTTTTTGGAAGAGTACCCCGATGGCGTTATTGTCAATTTGGGATGCGGGCTGGACACTCGTTTCCATCGAATTGATAATGGTCAGTTGACACTGTATGATCTTGATTTGCCCGAGGTCATCGACCTGAAGAGAACCTTATTACCCGAAGAGGAACGGTATAAATACCTGGGGTGCTCTGTTCTTGACCATAATTGGATTGATGTCGTAAAAGCCCATGGCAAACCTGTTCTGTTCATTGCCGAAGGTTTGTTCATGTACTTACCCCAGGTCGAAGTCGAGAACCTGGTGTCAAAATTGAGTTCTTTGTTTAAGGATTCTGTCCTGCTGTGCGAAATTGTGAATAAGAAGTACACAGAAGGATTCTATAAGAAAATGGTCGAGTTCAAAATGAATAAAGAACAGAAATTTGGTGATAACGTAACTTATGAATTTGGCCTAACAAATAGTTATGAACTTGAAAAATTAAGTCCTACTATAAAAGTAATGGATGAATGGGCATATCTGGATTCTAATGAGGACAAGTTAGGGTGGTTAAGGCTCTTTAAGAATATAAAAGCTTTCAGAACGACCCAATGGACTGCCAGATATAAATTGTAGCGGTGTACAAATAGGGTAGAAAATATATATTGATTTTAGAGTAAAAATTATTTGGCCATTTATTTCCGACGGGTTAATATGCTTATATTCTACGAAGCATTAAAAATTCCGATGCGTAAGTTCCATCCTTATATTTGAACGATTTCTCTCTGGTTCCATAAATTGCAAAACCTAATTTTTCATATAATGCTATAGCTCGTTCATTCTCGCATAAAACTTCAAGTTCAATCTGCTCATAATCAGCTTTTTTTGCCCACACAATCAGCTCAGTTAAAATCAAACTTCCTATTCCGATATTCCAGTATTCTTTTTGGATGGAGATACCAATCACCGCCCTGTGCAGATATTTAATATTATTCTGTACGTAACTTATTCCAGCATTTGCAATAATCTTACCATCTAAAACAGCAGCAATCATTATGCTTTTAGGATCCGTCTGCTGATTTGCTAAAAATTCTTTCTCTGATTCTATGGACATTGTGATTTCTTCTGGATATCTTGCCATAAACCCTGTTTCTTCAGATGTCAACTTCAAATGGGAAAGAATAGTCTCAGCGTCCTCAGGTCTTGGGCTTCTTAGAATGCAGTCTGTTCCATTTTTAAGAACGATTTGTTTTTCTTTATAAATCATGATTAATACACCTCCAAATATGCCAAGATTATATCATAATGTGAAAAGTATATCAAATTTCAACATTGGTCTTGCACATCATCATGAGAATAATTCGTATGGTCATTATTATTAAAGCTTACTCAAACCACACTTTTTCCAATGAGAAAAACCTTTGCTAAATAAGCAATATTAAGATATTATGAAATTGATTTTCAGATAACAAAATAGCACATATAATAATGGAAATCAATCGCCCAACCTGAAAAAAATGATTTACTGAATTTTTTTATATATTATTTCAATGAAGTTAGTGTTTAGAGGGGAAAAAATGGAAAAATCACTTGATAACTATGAATCAATGCCTTATCGAATGTATATTGATAAATCTGAGTTAGATATAGCACTATCACCGCTAAAAGGGTTAGTTGAAGGAATTACCAAAAATGAGCAGTAAAGCCCCTCGCTTTAGCCATGGGGATGTAAGGCGCTAAATGGAAATATTTTTAAAAAATAACTTGTAAGAACATATGTTCCTGTGTTAAAATTTAAATATAAGAACTTTATGAAAGGAGTTAAT
>Ga0209386_1000574_pt1 | contig 17486 bp, 12 predicted proteins | sample NGEPertwo_FD_184510 | JGI IMG/M metagenome (GOLD analysis project Ga0209386, IMG submission 184510) | Arctic peat soil microbial communities from the Barrow Environmental Observatory site, Barrow, Alaska, USA - NGEE Permafrost154B-two... | ecosystem: Environmental > Terrestrial > Soil > Wetlands...
ATGTGAATTAACTTCCTGTATAAGCTCTTTATCCATTGAGTTATAAGAAATATTAATGTTTACTCGCCACCTTCCTGAACTCCCTTTCCATGTGGTTATTGAGCTTAGCCCATAGCAGGAATACTATAATCTCCGGCAGTATTGCCACCATCCACATATATTGACGATCCGGTAATGAATGAAGCATTATCGGAACAGAGATACATTACTGCCTGTGCTGCATCATTCTGACCGGAGGTGCGGCCAAGGGGAATTTTTTTGCACATGGCCTCGATATATTCATCACTCAGCAGGCTCAATTCGCTGCCAGGAGCAAAACCTGGGCTTACCGCATTTACCCGAATATTGTACCTAGCCAGTTCCATACTATAACCTCGGGTCATCATCTCCAAAGCGGCTTTAGAAGTTGCATAATGCACGGCGCCCACTCGTGGTATTTTAGCTGAGCGTGAAATAATATTTACAATTGCGCCCGGCTTGTTTTCCTTAATCATTAGTTTGCTAAAGTATTTCGTCATTAAAAACGGAGCGCGGATATTCAATTCCATGACATTATTCCACATTTCGGCGGACAGTTCCAACATCAAGCTGTTGGGATAAATACCAGCATTATTTATAAGAAAATCCGACGCCTGCCATTTATGGGCTACTTCCTCCTGCAATTTAATAATGTCCTCTACATTTTGAAGATCTACAGAAGAAATATTTACCTTACCTGTTCCAGTTAACGAATCAGCTAATTTGTTCAAATTTTTTTTATTGCGACCAACCAGCCATAGATCCGCTCCCGCTTCGGAAAAGGCTTTGCTGATCCAGGCTCCGATAATTCCAGTCGCCCCGGTAATAATGACTTTTTTTCCGTTAAAATTAAAGATACCGTCCATTGTTACCCCCCTTTATTTGTTCACTCTATACCCGTCGTCAATTCGTAATCCACAACTCACAATACATGATAACGACATGACTTCGATTACCGACGAACAACTTGAAATCGCTTTTGAAGCAGATTACATTTCCACCTTCAAACTTTTTCCAGAATTGCTACAGAACCTTCAATAATAATATTACTGCCAAGCAACTTACAATGCTTTTGCAATCTGCATAAAACGTTCAGAGCATCTTTCCCCGATAAATACTCCGGTTCTCCACGTCCGTTTAAGGCAATCGGATAAAACCTTATTTCCTTAATTTGTCCTTCTTCTAGATCGGTTTCCATAATGACGGCTTCTCGTGCTTCCCCTTGTTCTAGACTGTTCACATTATATGGAGGATATTTGGTTGTCAGCTTAGTTACATGGCCATCACTCATGCTATGGAATAGGAAATTGCCAAGGCTGTAAGCAATAATACCGTTTTTATACTGCTCTACCCCATGAATAACATGCGGATGATGACCAATGATTATATTAGCACCTGCATCAATGAGGCGATGCCCCAAGGGCCTCTGATAATCAGCGAGCGGTCCCTGAAAAAGTGCGCACCAACCATGAGGTATCCCCCAGTGAATATTGACAATGACTAAATCCACCGTTTCTTTGACGGCGGCGATTTTCTGACAAACATAGGCTAAATCATCCTCAACCACCGATGTTTCCACCCAGGGTGATATGCCTGGCTGCTCATCAAGGGTTATACTATCAATGTAAAAGCGCGAACGGGCCCTAATAGGAGCAACCCCAGGACGGCTTGTTGAGGCGCCAAAACCTGTCGGCAAAGCACTGCATAGACCAAAATGCGCAATTTTCATACCTTTAATATTCTTGATAACTGGTTCCAACGCCGCATCCAAGTTGCTACCTCCACCCACTGCCGAAACTTTTGCCTTTTCTAAAGCATCCATCGTATCAATCAACCCCTCCGCACCAAAATCGAGGGCATGATTATTGGCTACAGAAACAACATCAAGTCCTGCTTCCGCCAAAGAATAAGCAATATCTGGATCAGCCTTCAGGGTAATCGCCTTATCGGCATTTACGGTAGAATATGTAAGAGCTATTTCCAGGTTAGCCATCGCAATATCAGCCTTCTGAAAACGCTTCCATATTTTATTGACCTCAGAGTTACAAGCAATAACACTTCGTGATGGTGCGAAATCTCCTACTGCAGCAATCGTGATTTTCTCTACCATTTTTCCACCCCTAAACAAATATAATCTATCCGTTACCGGCACCACCTACGCAGAGAAATATTTGTGCTTAATATTGTTGTAAAACATTGCTATTACCTAAATTAAAGCTTCCCTAAACATTATTTAGTCAAAATATTCACTCTAGATATAATTTTAAGTTTAATTTTGTGTAAAAGTATTGTCAAATAGACATTACCTATTAATATAGTTTTTTAAAATGTCCTTTTTAATTGAACTTTATAATAACGCAAACAAAAATCAGATACCAAAACTAACCAACAAAGTGTATATCATCGTTAGGTATTTAATCTTTGCGCTCTTTTTAACTTGTATAGTTTGTTTTTAGGATCAGAATTATTTTTTTAACGGAGTGGTTATAAAAGGTGAAATATGCAATTGCTTTTGCATGAGGCAGCGTTGATCCTTATGGTTTTCGTGGTTCGTACTGGCTAAGACCTCCTACATTGCCGGTTAATTGGGATTACTCCAAAGAAAGATAATTTAATAAGATACGCATCAAATCTACTGTGCTATAATATATTTACAGAATATGTTCAATTATGAAAGGTTTACAACTCTTTTCTAATTTCGGTAATTCACCTATATTACCCCTAAGTATTAGGGTATAATAATTATACAGGCGATTTACGTTTGATAATTTGCGCCAATCGCAACACAATAATATTTGTTATGATAGAACATTTGGCGTGTTTCAAATGAACCTTACACTTTTAAGCCAATGCATGTTCTATAATCCTTGATATCACTGCATTTGAGAGATATTCTAAGTTCAAAAACTGTAAGGTAAAATTGCTAATTTCTGAAACACGCCGAACATTTCTATTTATATTCAATTATACAATTTTATTTTCTATCAATTTTTTGGGGGATTATTTGATGAATATTGAAAATGTTATTTCATTTATATATGTATACCGTTTCAATAATTTCCATAAAGCGGCTGAAGCATTATTTATTGCTCAACCTTCTTTGACATCAAGAATTAAATCATTGGAAAAAGACCTTGGAACCTCCCTTCTTATACGCAGTAAAAAAGGTGTTATGCTGACAGAGACAGGTAAAATCTTTTTACCTTACGCCTTCCAATTTTTCGATGTTTACAACCAGGTTCAAAACTGCTTTCTCCAGACAGAGGAAAATATCACCATTGGATCCATAATCTCCGCATCCACCTCTATTCTTCCGAAAGCACTTTATCAATTCCAACAAAAAAATAAGCATTTATCAATAAAGGTTATTACAGCAAAAACGACAACAATTCTAGATAAATTACTGAATAACGAATGTCAGTTTGCTATTACTGAGAAAATAGAGCATCCTGATATTATCTGTGAACCTATTTATCAAGACCCGATATCCCTCTTTGTTAATCCCTCCCATTATTTTGCCAAAAGAAACGCACCCATCAGTTTAAGAGAGATTTCAATTGAACCATTAATCTGTTTTAACCCCACTTCTCGGTATTGGTCTACAATTGAAGACCATTTTCACAGGATGCGCCTTACCCCCAATATTGTTTTTAATATTGACAGTATTGAGGCTGCTCAATCAATTACTATTAATGGAAAAGGCATCTGCTTTCTGCCTGAGTTATCTTTAGAAACGGCCTTGTCCAGTGGCCAGTTATGCAAGGTTCTTATAGACCCTCCGATGAATGTACGCAGAGAGCTTTCTATAATTTATCTCAAAGAATCTACAGCCCCCTATCTACAAGAATTTATATATAATACCTACCTTACGATTAAAGATTTTACGGGGTAATCGCAAATATGATATCTTTTTCCCATCAGTCAAGGTCATCATATATCCTGTCTCTAATCAGATAGTATATGAATGCCTCCCCGACAGTCCGCCATGAAGTGTTCCGTTTTCGTAAAACTCAGCGTCACCGAAATCGACCTGTGCCTCTCCTGGAATGTGCTCCAAGGGAAGAAAACCCGGGGCCTTACCGAATACCTCTTTTTTTTTGCTACATACCCAGCCACGGTTCTATAAGAACACTTGAATCCGTCCTTATACTTATCTTGCAACCGGTCAAACACTCGCTGGGCAGTGTGTCGCTGCTTACGTTTTGCTTTCTTGTCTTCGGTCAACCAACCATCAATATCTAGTTTGTATTGATCAAGCTTCGGATAGTTTGACTCATGATCAATCACGGGTGCTTCAATGTTCCAGTCTACTTTGTTTAAATAAAGTCTCACAGTTTTGCGATCACAACCAGTCGTTTTAGCAATCTCGCTAACATTTCTACCTTCCTCAAAGAATAGTCTTCTGATATCATGTAATTGGGTCATTGCTAGCATCCTCCAATTCCTCCTTGCATTTGATTTTCCGATCAACTACAAGGGTATTATTTTGGGGCGATGCCTGCATGGCCTTTTGCAAAAGTGAGGAATTTACTATTGCAAAAGTGGGGAATTCCTTTTGCAACTTTGTCCTATTTCATTATGCAACAAACATACACTTTGACAACATACGATTAATAGCAAAAACACGACTGCAAGATACCGCAAAAAATTGCGGTATCTTGCAGTACGATTTTCGGTGCAAAAGTGTTTAGATCATAGTAAAGTAATTTGTAGGGAGAATATGTAATTTGTCTCATTAGAGGGGTGAGTTAAATATTGTAGGAAATATTATTATATAGTGATTCAAATTATAAGGAGGAGAAAGAAAATGAAAAAACTATTCTCAATATTTATGTTAGCTACATTTATTTTACTATTTAGTGTAAATTTATATGCGTCTAATGTAACAAATGAAAAAATTGAAGGTACTTTAGTGAAATATTTAATATTTAAGTAATTCACCCTCTGTGTCAAAATAGTTGTCATAGAGGGCATCCTAGATGATCCACATTAGATATCTGCCATTTACCTACTTCATTTTCTTCCACGGCTAGCCCAATGTATGAAATATTTAAATATATTGCGGAAACAGAAAGTTTAGATATATTGCACCAACTTTTCCTTCCATTCTTGCACAATACCCATACTATCTATCAGTTCGATCGCCTGTAACTGATTTAGCCTCATTATAACACGAGCATATTCAAGGGCACCAGATTTCTCGATTAACTCTTGTATTTTTACTTTGTCTTTTATTAATTCTCCTTTCATTAGCTTACCGCTAAAATAGTCCCTAGTAAACTGATATTGCGGTTGTTGATTTTTAAGTAAATATAAGGTAAGAAGAGTTTTTTTCTTATTGATCAGATCATTTTTTTCATCCCAACGGCTGATATCATTAATGTCATTTTTAATTTGGGCAATTATACCTATATGCTCTGCATATTTATTGACACTATCATGATGTTTTTCGCTAGCTAAAGTTGTTCCTACCAAACACGCAGAAGCCATAAGAGAACCTGACTTTCCCCTAACCATTTGGATATAATCCTCTTCAGATTCAATCAAATCCATGAGATCAGTGTGTTGACCATTAATCGCTTTTAGCACCTGCGTATCTAGGTAGTCGTTTGCCATTATCTTTCTATCTCGTTCAAAGGAAGTGTGATCTAATGCTTTTGTACTAAGAACTAGAAGGCCCGTAGCTATGTTCATAGCTACGGCGTGATCATTTTTTTGCCAAGGTACTGTGAAATTATCTTGATCCTGCAAGTCATCAAATATATCTAGAGAAAGAATCATAAGCTCAACTCCGGCGGCTGCTTGAAAGATATCTTTTGACTGGCCATCATACATCTGGTAATGCAAAATAACAAGCTGACCAAAAGGAAAGTGACCTTCCATTTTGAATGTAATGAATTCTGACATATAGTTTTTCAGTTCTTTTACTGGAAAATATTCATTGACCAATTGCAACATTACTTGTCCGATGGTGACCCAATCTTCTTGCATAAAATTTGTCCCCCCTATTCCTGGTAAATAGAAAACCCCATCACACACTGGTAGAGCTGACTTAATTGTCCTGACGGGCCTGGCGCAACAGTTTTATTTCTTCGGCATAACCCGGTAATTCATTGGGTGTTTCCAGTAAGAACGGCAGATTGCGCAGCGATGGGTGGTTGATGATCCGTACAATCGCTTCCAACCCAATGTTTCCTTTACCGATGCCAGCATGACGGTCTTTATGAGAGCCTTGAACGTTCAAGCTATCGTTGAGATGAATGGCCTTAAGGCGGTGGAGCCCAATGAGTTGATCAAACTGCTCAAGTACGCCGTCAAGATCGTTTACAAGGTCATATCCCCCATCAAATACGTGACAGGTGTCGAGACAAATACCCATTTTATCAGTAAGCTCTACCTTATCTAGGATAGACCTCAGTTCTTCAAAGGTCCGACCGACCTCGCTCCCTTTGCCCGCCATCGTTTCCAGCAAGACGGTCGTCGTTTGTTCTGGTTTTAAAATCTTATTGAGCATTTCAGCGATCATCTCAATACCAGCCTCAGAGCCTTGTCCAACATGACTTCCTGGATGGAAATTGTAGAGATTGCCCGGAAGATATTCCATACGCACCAAATCGTCCGCCATTGTTTCTGTTGCAAATTTGCGCAGATGCGCATCCGCGGAGCAGGCGTTTAGAGTGTATGATGCGTGTGCCAAAAGGGGTGCGAACTGATTTTTATTGACAATCTCTAAAAGGTCAACCACGTCTTTAGGATCAATTGTTTTTGCTTTGCCGCCGCGGGGGTTACGGGTGAAAAACTGAAACGTATTAGCCCCAATGGAAACAGCCTCCATGCCCATGTGTTTAAAACCCTTGGACGTTGATAAATGACAGCCAATGTTTAACATGTAATGTTTTCCTCCTAATTTGACTGAACTTCATCAGACTTTCAGTCTTTTTCCATCTATTTTTCCCATTTCTTTGGTCAATTAGCAGCATTCGGGTAAGTCAAAAGTCGGTTTTTTTATGATGGAAAAACCGACTTCAGTCATTAAAAATATATTTGCAAGGGTAAGGGGTACAACTAGTCTTTAAGCAACTTTTCAAATTCCTCTTCCGTTAGAACTGGGATCCCTAGTCCTTGCGCTTTTACAAGCTTCGAGCCTGCCTTTTCCCCTGCAACGACGAATGCCGTTTTCTTACTGACACTGCTTGCGGCTTTTCCGCCATGCTCTTCGATGAGTGTCTCAATCTCTCGCCGTTCCATGCGTTCTAAAGAGCCTGTGACGACGATGCTTTTGCCAGCAAATAGTTGCGGCTTAGACGACATTTCCGCTGTCATCGATACACCCGCTTCACGCAATTTAGCCAGGAAGCCCTCAGTACTTTGCAGTGCGAAAAACTGAAACAGACTTTCCGCCATGGTCGGTCCAACGTCCGGAATAGCTTGCAATTCTTCTACCGTCGCACTTAGCAATCTATCCATAGCACCAAAGGCCTGTGCCAAAGTTTTCCCCGATTTTTCTCCAGTATGACGAATCCCCAAAGCAAAGATCAACGGAGCCAGCCCTCGCGCCTTGCTCTCCTGGATGGCTTTAAGCAAATTCTCAGCCGATTTCTTTCCCATTCGTTCCACAGGAGTTAAATTATCGAATGTCAAAGAATAAAGATCAGCAGCATCTTCAATCAGCCCAGCATCTAAGAGTTGTTGAACAACCGCTGGACCTAGCCCATCGATTGCCATAGCGTCTCGTGAGACAAAGTGAATAATCCCCTCACGTTGTCTTGCAGGGCAGGTGATACTATGACAGCGATACGCGACTTCGCCTTCATCTTGCGTAACTAGGCTATAGCATTCCGGACAGAGGTCGGGCATCTCGAAAAGTCGTTCCTGACCTGTGCGTTGTTCAGGCAACACCCGAACAACTTCTGGAATGACGTCTCCAGCTTTTTGTAAGAGCACATGATCTCCAATCAAGATATTCTTGTCACGGATGTTATCCAAATTATGTAGTGTTGCTCGGCTCACAGTGGATCCTGCGATAGAAACAGCCTTTAACACTGCGGTCGGGGTCAGCACTCCTGTACGACCAACCCGGATAATAATGTCCTTGACCACAGTTTCAACTTGCTCAGCCGGGAATTTATACGAAATCGCCCAACGGGGGCTCTTGGCGGTGAAGCCAAGTTCCTGTTGAAGAGCGAACTCATTTACTTTAATCACCAGACCATCGATATCATAGGGGAAGCGATGACGCTCAGATGCCATACCTTCACAATAGTCAATGATGTCTTCAATATCGCTAAATACCTTATACTCAGGATTAACCACAAAACCTTGCTGCTGTAAATATGTAAGGACTTCTGTTTGTTTATGTAATCCCAGTTCTTTCGCTGCCAATACTTGGTACGCAAAGTAGTCCAGCTTGCGCTGGGCTGTGATTTTAGAGTTCAGTTGGCGCAATGAGCCGGCCGCTGCATTTCGAGGATTGGCAAACGCTGGTTGCCCCTCTTCTTCCCTTTCTTGATTCAAACGAGCAAAGGGTCCTTTAGGCATATAGCCTTCTCCACGCACACTTAACTTTGGTATCAATTCGTTCAAGCGCAGAGGAATGGATCCCACCGTTTTGACATTGGCGGTTATATCCTCTCCCACCGACCCATCCCCACGGGTGGCCCCACGCACCATAAACCCATTTTCATAGGTTAAGGCGACTGTCAAGCCATCTATTTTAAGTTCAACAACATAGTCCACTGAAGCTTCCACCCGGCGTACGCGCCGATCAAATTCCCGTAAATCGCCGGGCTCAAACGCATTGTCTAGACTGAGGAGAGGGTCCAAATGTCGCACTTTAGTGTACTCTTTGGCCACCTCTCCCCCGACACGTTGAGTCGGAGAATCTGGAGTAACCCAGTTTGGATGGTTCGCTTCCAAATCCAGCAATTCTCTTATGAGTGCATCGTATTCCGAGTCTGTTATACGGGGCTGGTCAAGCCCATAATACTGCTTGTTAGCGTCTTCTAGCTCCGTACGTAGCATTGCTACACGATGAACATCATCCTGCACTGGAATTCCTCCGATCTCCGTCTATTGAACGAGATAATAAGCTTAACCTTGGAAGAAAGTCGTCATTTGAGGTACAATTTGTTTTTTACGAGATAGAACGCCCGGGAGAGCAACGCTACCGGCTACGAGTGTTTTTCCGAAGGCCTTAGCCACTTCTTCTGGATTTTCGCCTTTAACGATCAGCTCTGTGCCGTCTGTCAGGATGTCTGTAATCATTAGGCAAAGGTATTCCATTCCCTCTGCCACACGATGTGCTTCAATCGCTGCTGTTAAGTTTGCCCGAACGTCTTCAAAACCATCCATACCCATTAGACTAACTTGTCCAATTCCGATCTTATGAGTACCCATAGTAAAGGCCTTAAGGTCTTCTTCAATCATACCCTTAGGTGTACGATCTGCGATGTTGGAAGATGCTTTAAACATTTCAATACCGTATACCATAGGTTCAACGCCAGCAATAGGCGCAAGATAAGCAGCAACTTCCTTGTCAAGAGGCGTACAAGTAGGCGACTTAAAAATTACGGTATCGGAAAGAAGTGCCGAGAGTAAAATCCCTGCGATCCCTTTGTCTGGAGTGATGCCTAGTTCTTTATAACATTGTGCCACAATAGTACATGTGGAGCCAACAGACTCAATACGAACATTAATAGGTTCTGAAGTTTGAAATCCACCCACTTTATGATGGTCAACAATTTGCACAAGCTGAGCTTGCTCTGCGCCTGCAACTGCTTGTCCATATTCATTGTGGTCAACGAGAATCAATTTTTGTTTAGGTTCTACGGACTCCAATACTTCAGGAACCGCAACTCCGAAATAATTAAGTACAAACTCTGTTTCCTTATTTAGTTTTCCTGCTGAACAAGGAACGACATTTTCAGTCCCCGTTAGTTTTTTTAAATTAGCTAAAGCGATCGCTGAACACACGGAATCTGTATCCGGGCTTTTATGACCAACAATATAAATTTTATCTGACATCTAATTACACCTAAACCTTTCTTTTTTCGAAATTTTAAAATGTGCTCTGGCTAGAAATGTTACAGCTTCGTTAATTTAGCATACTCAGCTATAAGTTTTTTGATTCCACCGTCGAAAACTAGGGTCAGCTCTGCTTGGTCGCCTTCACCCTTGATTGAGACGATGATTCCTCGTCCAAACGTACCGTGCTCCACTTTGTCCCCTATATGATGCGCCTCACCTCCTTTACTAACAAGAGTACTACCAAAACTCTTTTCCCATGCACCTGAACCTAATGGGATCGTTCGATCCACCGTCCCCTCACGCTTCCAAGTTGATTTAGACTTAGGACTGGGACGACGTTTTGGGGGGTCTAGAGGATCAATATCTGTCATTAATGTTGATGGAATCTCGGCCAGGAAACGGGAGGGCTGATTGTATTGCGTCTTGCCATAAAGCATGCGCATCTCAGCATTACATAGATAAAGTTTCTCCCTTGCCCGTGTGATTGCTACATAGCATAATCGCCTTTCTTCCTCTAAAACGACTGGATCCATAAGTGAGCGACTGCTGGGGAAAATTCCGTCCTCCATGCCCACCACAAACACCACCGGAAACTCCAACCCCTTGGCACTATGCATGGTCATGAGAGCCACAGCTTCCTCTGCCTCGTCCAGGTTATCAATATCTGCCACCAAAGAAACCTGTTCTAAGAAACCACCTAAGCCATGGGTGACCTCTTCGTCTCCCCCATCATTCAACGCGTTTAGTGTGGTCTGAGCCGCTTTAGCATCATACTCAGCCGTTACCGACAGAAACTCACCCAAATTTTCCAGACGGGTCTCAGCTTCCGGTGTATCTTCTGCCTGAAGAATTGCTTTGTACCCTGTCTTGTTTAAGATTGCTTCCACCAAATCTGTGACCGTCGCTTCTTTAGAATACGCCACTAAGTCCTGCATTAAGTGGGCAAAACCGATCAAAGGTTTCTTGGCTCGTGTTGGCAGCTCCGGAATATACTCAGCTTCCATAATAGCGTCCAGCACTGGCATGCCCTGTTCATCAGCATATTCCAAGATTTTTTCCAGTGCGCTATTCCCAAGTCCACGTTTAGGCACGCCAAGTACCCGGGTAAAATTTACTTGGTCAGCAGGGTTATACAAGACCCTTAGATACGCTAAAATATCTTTGATCTCCATGCGCTGGTAAAATTTCAGCCCCGAGAAAACGCGATAGGGCGTCGCAGCTTTCATTAAACGCTCCTCAAGAGCCCGTGACTGAGCATTCGTACGGTAAAGAACAGCGAAATCATTATAAGGCCTTCCTTCAAGCTCATGTAATCGTTGCATGCGCTCTACAACATAGCCAGCCTCATCTCGCTCATCATTCCCCACATAGCACACTAAAGACTGACCTTCGGCATTTTCGGTCCAAAGCGACTTCTCTTTACGCGTTTCGTTATTTTTGACTACAGCATTAGCAGCTTCGAGAATCGTTTGCGTTGAACGGTAATTTTGTTCGAGTTTAATGACCTTCGTTTCTGGATAGTCCCGCTCAAAGTCAAGAATGTTTTGAATATCCGCGCCCCTCCATCCATAGACGGAATTGTGAACCACTACGCCTCCACATATAAACTGACGTAGATTTGGAATTGAAAGATCATAGACAAAGCCTTCATACTCTTCTACTTCAACTTCTTCAATAATGTCTTCGACAATCTTACCATCTTCAAAAACAGGGACACTCATCGTAGGTCTTAAGTGGGCAAAGGGCATAAAACGAAAACTTTCTCCTGCCGTTAATTTTGCCTTTTTGTGAATCTCCAACCCCTCTTCTATTTGAGAGAGCTTTATTGCGAACTCTTCTGCGTCATCATATACTAGTCTTTCCGTTTCCGTTCTCCACGTATTTCTCTGTCCATTACGAACCGGAAAACCGTATTCTACAGCTTGTCGTTTAATTTCATCTCCTGAGGTGATCAATGCAATTCTGTGGCTGCAATAATTGGACGCACCTGACCTCCTACCCGAGAAAAAGTTTACATTAACAATCCGTCTCACGGTTTGCCCTCTAATCACCGCGCTACTGAAATGGTGTGGGTATTCTTCGAAAAGCATGAGATCATTCATTATTCTTTCCGCTGCTTGAGCTGTATTAACCTCTTTAAAGAGCTTATCAATGTATTCCTGTCCCATTACAAGCTTTCGCCCAGCACAGTGAAACACCATCGTCGGGATTCCATAATTGACAGAGAGCAGTTGTTCATAATAAGCCGCCTCTGCTTTGTCCTTGCACACCTTAAGAATCCACATTTTATCCGCATGTTCACCTTTGAGACGAACGAACAATCCGTTGATTATTTCGCCTTTTCTGCTCCTTACACCTTGAGTCTGACCAATTCGATATCCCATTCCACGTTTGTACATTAAGTAAACGTAATAAACACCTGGATTAGAGTTGACTCTAGCAAAGCCAATATGATTGGGTGTGGCTTTGATCACTTTACCTGTTTGAGTCGTAATTTTGATAACAGGCCCATGGTAATGCTTCTTTGATACATGATCCACTGTACCGCGAATCGTTTCTCCCTGACCTGAAGCACAGACAAGCGTCTGATTCACTTCTACATCCTCAATGGACATAGTGCCATTAGGAGTACTTACCTGCATTCCTTGAAGTATGCATTGATCATCATCCCCTACCACGCAAAGATTCCGATATTCACGCGCTAAAAGTTTGATTAACATATATTGGGCATGATTCGTATCTTGATACTCATCCACCATTATGTAACGGAATTTATCTTGATAATACCGAAATACTTCCGTACTTTGCTGAAATAGCTTCACTGTAAGCATAATAATATCGTCAAAGTCTAGGGCGTTATTGTTTTTTAGTCTTTTCTGATACGATTTGTAGATATCAACAACTTTTTGCTGAAAATAATCCGCAGCTTTATGTGAAAATTCCTCCGGATCTAACAATCTGTTTTTAGCATCACTGATGACCGCCGCAACACTGCGCACGGGAAATTTCTTATCATCAAGATTATATTCCTTCAAGCAGGCTTTTAGTAAAGACTGCTGGTCACCCGTATCGTAAATAACGAAATTCCGGTTATACCCCGGCATATTATCAATTTCACGTCTTAGAATACGAACACAAGCTGAGTGAAACGTGGTTACCCATAACCCATAACCCTCACTGCCTACCAGTGTGGCCACGCGCTCACGCATCTCTTTTGCCGCTTTATTTGTAAACGTGATAGCTAAAATCGCACTGGGTTCTATTCCCTGAGCAATTAAGTGAGCAATTCTATAAGTGAGCACACGGGTCTTCCCTGACCCAGCACCCGCAAGAATTAGAAGCGGCCCTTCCTTATGCTCAGCAGCTTCTCGTTGCACTGGATTCAAATCGTCCAACCGATACATTAACTACTCCACCCCACTTCTTGTCCATATTATAACATACCTGTACGGTCCTCTGTTACTCGACGTATGGCGGTATATAAATATATTATGGCTGTATTTACAAGAAATAGAGCGGCCTAGGCCGCTCTATTTTGATTTTCCACTCATAGTCCTTAAAACTCACAGGTGTTGGCCGTTCTGGGAAATGAAATCACATCACGGATATTTGACATTCCTGTTAAGTACATAATAACACGTTCAAAACCAAGTCCGTACCCGGCATGTTTCACGCCGCCATACTTTCGAAGGTCAAGGTACCACCCGTAATCCTCTTCCTTCAGCCCGGATTCCTTCATTCGGTTCTTTAATACCTCAAGGCGTTCTTCTCGTTGGCTTCCCCCAATAATTTCTCCGATCCCGGGAACCAGAAGATCCATGGCTGCCACCGTCTTATTGTCCTCATTAAGCCGCATATAAAACGCCTTAATTTCTTTTGGATAATTCGAAACGAAGACGGGCTTTTTAAAGACTTTTTCTGTCAAGTAGCGCTCATGCTCGGTTTGTAGATCTGTACCCCAATGAACAGGATACTCGAAGTTGCCATTTTCCTTCTCCAGCAACTCTACCGCTTCAGTATACGTAATATGCCCGAATTCGGAGCCCAAGATATTTTCCAGCCGATCAAACAAGGTCTTATCAACAAAGTTGTTAAAAAATGCCATTTCCTCCGGGGCATTGTCCATGGCATACTGAATAATAAATTTCATCATTTCTTCGGCCAAGTTCATATCATCTTTAAGATCAGCAAAGGCGATTTCTGGTTCGATCATCCAAAACTCTGCAGCATGTCTCGTTGTATTAGAATTCTCCGCTCGAAACGTGGGACCGAACGTATAGACGTTGCGAAAGGCCATACAGTAAGACTCAGCATTAAGCTGCCCGCTAACCGTCAGACTTGTTTCCCTACCAAAGAAATCTTTGGTAAAATCAATGTTTCCTGCTTCATCTTGAGGAGGTTTAGCGATATCTAGGGCCGTCACCCTAAACATTTCCCCTGCGCCCTCAGCGTCACTCCCTGTAATAATTGGAGTCTGCACATAGACGTACCCTTTCTCCTGAAAGAACTTATGAATAGCATAAGAAACCACAGAACGCACTCGAAAAACAGCTGCAAACCTATTCGTTCTAGGGCGCAAGTGCGCAATCGTCCGTAGATACTCGAACGTATGGCGCTTCTTTTGAAGGGGATAATCTGCTTCCGATAGTGAGAGCACCTCAATATGTTCCGCTTTCAATTCAAACGGTTGCTTCGCTCCCGGTGAAGGAACAAGCGTCCCTTGAATATGTAGAGCAGAACTAATCGTGAGCTTCCCAATCTCTGCAAAATTGGTAAGACTTTCTTCAAAAACCACTTGAATATTTTCGAAAAAGCTTCCGTCATTAATTTCAATAAAGCCAAATGCTTTGGACGAGCGTACCGTGCGAACCCATCCGGATAGTTCTACTTTCTGATTGAGAAACCGCTCCGTCTCTCTGTATAGTTCCTTAACTGTTACCGATTGCATATTAGCATGCCTCCTCAAAATGTCCCATTGAGGGTTTATGAATTTCCTAATTTACAATTATACCTGATTAGATTCCCAACTTCAAATCACAAACCGCTTGCTTTGGGCTTTCAGTTCCTCCATCAGTACAATTAACTGTCTCGCACTATCACGAATTGTACAGATTGTTGCGCTCATTTCTTCCGTTGAAGCGGCCATCTCCTCTGCAGCGATCGCATCGGCTTGGGTCATACTGGTAATCTCAGAAACTGACCTAGTGATTGCCTGCCCCATCTGGACAACTTGCTGAACCTCTCCCTCCATTACTCCCAGTAAATGAGAAACAGAGTGTGTTCCCAGAGAAATCTCCTTGAATTGCCCCAGGGCCCGATCCCCAATTCCTAATTGTTCCTCGATCAAGTAGACTGCTTCTTCTGTAGCCTGGGCTGAGTTTTCGACATTTAAAGTTACTTGATCAATCAATCCCGCAATCTGTATGGCACTTTGCCTTGATCCTTCAGCCAACTTGCGGACTTCTTCGGCCACGACAGCAAATCCTCGCCCAGCTTCCCCTGCGCGAGCCGCCTCTATAGCAGCATTAAGGGCCAAAAGATTCGTCTGATCAGAAATCTCAGTAATGATCTGGGTAATCCCACGGATTTGTCCCGTCCGCTCTTTGAGAATATGACTTCCTGTCTGGATTTCCTCTACTTTAGCTGCGGAGATTCGCATCTTAGCTGCTAAATCCTTCATTATTTCTTCCCCATGCAGTGTCCGTGCAGTGACGTCCGCAGTACTGTCTGCAATGCGTCCCATATGTTCAGCCAACGTTTGAACGTTGTGATTGATGTCATCACTTTGCACACCCATCTCACCTGTACGCTGGGCAATCGTTTGAGCACCTACAGCTACTTGGTTCACACTGGCAGCAACTTGATCCGCTCCCTGAGATGTTTGATCCGTCGCGGCAGAAATTCCCCTTGCAGAATCCTCTACATGCGCCACCGCTTGATTAAGTGAGGAACATATTTCCTTGGTATTTTCAAGCATCCTCTTCATGGCGATGGCCAGGGTTTCTAACTCACCATACCAATTTGTTCTTATGTCAATGTTTAAATTGCCAGTAGCCAGGACCTCCGCATCTTTGGTTAACAGAATCAGCGGCCGAGTAAAAGTTAAAGAGACAAAATATCCTGAAATCACACCAAAGACCAGAACCAATAGACCGACGAGCGATACCCAACGTATTAAGGCGTTTAGTTCTTGTACTACCCCCTCCCTCGAGAGCACAGTCTTGATATAGCCCTTTACTTGACCCTGATAATCTTTGAAGGGTATGAGTAAGACATTGGACTGACTATCTCCGCTCACCGTAAACTGGGTTTGTCCATTGGCTATTGCTCTCATTGAATCTTCTTGTATAGGGAAATTATCTTGACTAGTACCCGCTAGTAGTCCACCATTATCCTTCACTTTTTTAACCATTGAGGTGGACGGATCGAGGAGATATATATAGTATTCTCCCGGATTTTTCTTCTGTAATGCTTTTAAAAAGTCCTCCCCAAAATCCATTCCATATTCCGCACTACCAACCCACTGTTCTTGATACTTGACTGGCACGACGACTCTAAACCCGTAACCTTCGACACCCTCTTCCAGTCCTTCCACAATCTTATGTTCTTTATTGGCAGTCACCACTGTAGGGCGAATTTTGGAAAGGTCATCCCCAAATTTTTTGGGTGAATGGGCTCGGTAGAATGAAACGGCTGGTGAAAGATGAAACTGGAGTTGGCTAAAGCCTTCTTTCTTTATTTTGTCAAAAACAGGCTGTACAAGACGTGCAACGGTCGCCCGATCTCGTTCTGCTAAGGCCTTTGCTACGTCTGGGTTCATGGTCATAGTCAGCACCGAGGACTTTGCACGGGTTAGGCGAGTTACGAACTCATCCTGGATTCCCTGTTCCACAAGCTTCTCCGTCTGAAGCTCACTCGTTTTGAGCAGCTTTTCGGCATTCCAAAGGCTTGCCCCAGATAAGGCTGCCACCACGACAATAATCACTAAAGCCGCCAGAATGGTAATACGAGTTTTGATTGACATGGAACGTTTAATATGATTAGACAAACAAGATCTCCCCCATTTATTAAAAAAAATTATACTTTTCGAATATTAATAGTTTACACCGTCTACGACAAGCGAATTGACATCTGTGCGACATAATTAACGTCAGAAATTCGACATATAATATGTTTTTATTACCAATTATTCGTGTAACAAGTGCACAAACCACTCTAGTAATTTCCCTCGTCCCATCCTATTTCAATGAATTTCCAGTCCCCCAATACCGTGCGGGGGTATTGCATTATTGAGGATATCATTAATTGTCATTTTTTACAACTAAAATAAAGTTGCCAATTGCAACGTTACATATCAGTTGTTTTAATATCGAAAAGAGAAACCTGAGAACAAATAAAATAACCACACCTGAAGGATATATTTATCCTTCAGGTGTGGTTAT
>Ga0209386_1000575_pt1 | contig 17438 bp, 18 predicted proteins | sample NGEPertwo_FD_184510 | JGI IMG/M metagenome (GOLD analysis project Ga0209386, IMG submission 184510) | Arctic peat soil microbial communities from the Barrow Environmental Observatory site, Barrow, Alaska, USA - NGEE Permafrost154B-two... | ecosystem: Environmental > Terrestrial > Soil > Wetlands...
ATACAGATAGGGGATATGATTGTAACTCCTTTTCTTTGTGATCACTCTGCATTTGACAGTTATATGATTCTTGTTGAGAGCGGGAATGAGAAGATTTTATATACCGGGGATTTTAGGGCAAATGGCCGCAAACCGTCTCAATGGCTCATGGAACAATTGCCTGAAAAGGTAGACACCCTGATCATTGAAGGAACCACTCTTTCCAGAGGAAGTAAGAGGAATATTACAGAAAGGGAACTGGAAGAAAAGGCTGTTGAACTATTTTCCAAAACAGATGGTCCAATTTTTGTTCTCCAATCCTCTATTAATATTGATCGGATTGTCACCATGTACCTTGCAGGGAAACGAGTAGGCAGAACGATGCTTCAGGATTTATATCTGGCAGAGATTACAAATTGCATTGGAAAAAGTATTCCTAATCCGACAGCATTTCCGGATGTGAAAGTTTTTATTACGATATATAATCTGCTGTTTTATTTTAGACACAAGCTGTTTAGAAAATATGAAGTAAATAAGATTAGTAAAGCTCAAATTTCAAAGACAAAATTTTTGATGTGTGTAAGGGCTTCCATGTTGAATTATATTGTTTCTCTCAGCAGGAAGATGTCCTTTGAAGGGGGGATATTGGTATATTCCTTCTGGAGCGGTTATAAAAAGGAGAAAGGCATGAAAACCTTCCTGGCTAAGTGCGAATCTTTAGGGCTGAAGGTTATTACGTTGCATACCAGCGGTCATGCGGATCAGGATACACTAAGGGCATTAATTGCTCACACCAACCCAGGCAAAATAATACCGGTGCATACGGAAAATGCGGCGTGGTTTGACAAGTTTAAGCTAGGGCCTGGTGGCGCACTTTGAACGGGTAAGGCAGGCAGGGGAAGGGATTTAGGGGTTCGACAAAACGACAGGTGTGCCTAAAAGTAGGAATAACGGGGCAGAAAAAAAGAGATTATAACTTGCCAAAAGAACATATGTTCGATATAATGTTTAGCAAAGGAAGTATTTTGGAGGTACAATGTTGAGAAGGAAACGAAACAGTGACAAATTGTCACGGTTTAAAAATAAAGGTTAAGATGGGGAAATGCATATGACTGATGTAGCAGATACCAAAAAAATCTTAAGGTTAATTCAAGAAGAAAAGGACGAGGGGTGTGCAAATGAAATCTGAAATAGTAATATATCAAACTGAAGATGGTTTGACCAAAATTGAAACTACTTTTGATAATGACTCTGTTTGGCTTTCCCTTGATCAGATGGCGGAGTTGTTCCAACGGGATAAGTCTACTATCTCGCGTCATATAAAGAATATTTTTAATGAAGGTGAATTGGTGAGAGCTTCAGTTGTTGCAAATTATGCAACAACTGCGGGAGACGGCAAAACCTACCAGGTGGATTACTATAATTTGGATGTAATTATCTCGGTAGGATACAGAATCAAGTCATTAAGAGGGACACAATTTAGAATTTGGGCAAATAGCGTTTTGAAAGAGTATCTTAAAAAAGGTTTTGCAATGAACGACGATTTATTTAAAAATAATGGCGGTGGAGTTTATTTTGATGAACTTTTAGAACGCATCCGAGACATTCGATCATCAGAAAAAGTTTTCTGGAGAAAAGTACTTGATATTTATGCTATAAGCGTTGACTATGATCCCAGAGTTGAAGAGTCAATCCTATTCTTTAAAACCGTACAGAACAAAATGCATTGGGCAACATATGGTCAAACAGCTGCAGAAAAGATTTACTCCTCTGTGGATTCAGACAAACCTTATATGGGAATGCATAGTTTCAAGGGAGAACATCCTACACAGTCAGATGCTTTGATAGCAAAAAACTATTGTACAGAAGAAGAACTGTCTACATTAAATAGTGTCGTTTCTGCTTATCTTGAATTCGCGGAAATGCAGGCTCGTAGAAGAATTCCTATGCATATGTCTGATTGGATTGAGACGCTGGATGGATTTTTGAAATTGTCAAAACATGAAATCCTTACACATGCCGGAAAAATTAGTGCTAATGTAGCTGAATTAAAGGCTAAAGAAGAATATAAGAAATATAAGGAACTTCATTTAGATGATGTTTCTAAGGTGGAGACGGACTATATTAAAGCATTAGAATCTATTGAAACGAAGTTGTTTAGAAAAGGGAAAGAAAAGTAGTCAAAAATCTACATGATAAAGAAATAGAGAGGGAGTAATTGGGGGTCATAAAAACATTAAAAATGAACCCCAAAATGAACCCCAAAATGAACCCCAAAATGAACCCCAAAACGACAAAATAGATGTTCGCATTATTGAAAAAGTATTGAGCGACCAGTATATTACGCTAAGCTGAACCTAGGATATAAGGATACCCTGCAAAAGATTGTATTACATATTAGCTATAAGTACGGCATTTCTTCCAGCGAGCCTAAAAAGAAAATTATAGAATTTCTTGAAGGGACAGAGGATCTGGAACTGATTGCCATGAGGAAGATGTTATATAATTATGTGCCCTATCGGTTGATATCGCCTTTCTATGATGTGGAGCTGAGGCAGATTTCAAATACGAAGCCTGGATTGAAGAATCTTACCATTATGGAATTGTCCTATTCAGACGAGGGCTCATTATATAGTTTTACTGATGAAAAGGATACCATCATTGTCAATGATATCTGGTTTAAATATCTCTATGAGAATCAGACGATTATTAACGGGTGGCTGAATTATAAGCTGATCAATTACTTGCAGAAGAAAAATCCGAATGTGCCGGGAATCCCATTTAAACTGGAGCCACCTCACGCAAGAAAATTAGTGGCGGTAACAAAATACTGGAATGAAGTTGGAAAAGTTATACCACTAAAAGACATTTATATGGATGAAATAATTAATGCGGAAAATATTACTAGATATGGGTCTATGAGTATTGATCATTTTATCCCTTGGTCCTTCGTGATGCATGATGAACTATGGAATTTGATTCCAAGTTTTAAAAATGTAAACAGTATGAAAAGCAACAGGCTGCCGGATTTAGATCAGTCTTTTGAACGGTACTCGGAGTTGCAGTATAAGGGGCTTCAGGTGGCAAGTGCTAACAAAGATTTCAGGAAATTGTTGGAGGATTATTTGAGTATCTGGAATAATCAGATAGGGCCTGGCCGCACCGTTTGGGCGGGAAATGCAACTATTGACCTTACAAAGGAACAATTTAGGAATTCTTTGAAGGATACTATTTATCCATTGCATCAGATTGCTTATAACCAGGGGTTTTTAATTTGGAATAATCAGCTAGGGCCTGATGGCGCATCTCAGTTCGTCGGAATTTCCGACGAACTGCCCGGATGGAAAAGAATATAATATTACCCAGACTGGCCAAAGAATAGACTTTATAATTTCGGGATATGATGAGAAGCGAACCGGTTAAATGATATACTTAAGTTGTTAGAAACCTTGTTCCAAAAGAGGAGGAGATTATGTCAGATCAAAACGAATTAGTTCTATTTCAAACGGTAGATGAGCAGATAAAGCTAAATGTCTCAGTTGATGGTGGAACAGTCTGGTTAAATAGAAATCAAATTGCAGATTTGTTTGACCGTGATATAAAAACTATTGGTAAGCACATAAATAATGCTATTTCAGATGAGTTAGCTGGGCTTTGAACTGTCGCAAAATTTGCGACAGTTCAAACAGAAGGCAATAGGACTGTGGAGAGATCTATAGATTATTATAATCTTGATGTCATTATTTCAGTAGGGTATCGGGTAAAATCTAATCGAGGATTGGAATTCAGACGTTGGGCAAATACAGTGCTTAAGGAGCATATATTAAAAGGATATTCAATAAACACAAATCGAATTAAGCAACTTGGGAAAGTTATTAAAATACTTAAGCGAGCAGAAAATAGTCTGGATGCAAAACAGGTTTTAAGTGTTATAGAGAGCTATTCAGTTGCATTAAATCTTCTTGATGATTATGATCACCAGAGAATAGGAAAACCCCAGGGCTCTGAAGCAACCTATATTTTGACCTATGATGAATGCAAACAGGTTATCACCCAAATGAGATTTGGTGCTGAGAGCGATTTATTCGGGAATGAAAAAGATGAATCTTTCAATGCAAGTATAGGGGCTATATATCAGACATTCGATGGAAAGGATGTATACAGATCAACTCAGGAAAAAGCTGCGAATTTATTATATTTTGTTACGAAAAATCATTCTTTCACAGATGGCAATAAACGGATTGCTGCTATGTTATTCCTTACATTGGTTGCAATCACGATTATGATTGCAGAATCGAAACCAGAAGAAAAGGAAGCCATGGTGAACCTGGTTATGAACTTTCTTGAATAAAAATTTATCGAATTATCAGCTAGGGCCTGGTGGCGCAGAGGAGGTTTTATGAAACAGGAAAAACAATACTGGGACGGTATTATAAAGAATTTAAATCCGACGGAGTCTTCATATGATGGCTGGCTGGACAAATATAATTTGGAGTTGCTTGGATCGAGGCAATTCATTGTTGAGCTTGGCTGTGGCTGGGGAGATGACACTGGACATTTGGTTAAGTTGCCGGCGCGGCTTCTTAGCTGCGATTTTTCTGGTGAGGCGATTGAGATGATATGTAAGCATTACCCTATGGTGGATACGTGCCAATTTGATATGACTGAGGGGTTCCCTTTTGAGGATGGAGCGGCGGATGTCGTTATTGCGGACTTATGCCTGCATTACTTTGATGACTCTGAAATGGGGCATATCATGGGGGAAGTTGGCCGGGTGTTAGCGCCAGGGGGACGATTGATCTGCAGGGTAAACTCGGATAAAGATGTTAACCATGGTGCGGGCCAGGGAGAGGAAATCCAGAGGGGATTGTTCTTGAAGGATGGGGTTAGGAAACGGTTTTTTGATGAGGAGTTGATAAGGGATTGTTTTGAGGGGTTGGAGATAGGGATAGGGATGGAGATAGGGGAACTTCGGGAGTATGTATTAAAGAAGTATCCGAAGGAGAAGGTTGTTTGGGAGTTTGAGTGTATAAAGAAAGTTGACATTCAATTAAAATAATAGTTTCAATTACTATTGTTAGTAGTGGCTTTTTGCATAAAGTTACTAAATAGAGGCACCAATAAAACCAAGTATAAACAAGGGGCTTCCGAAGATTGGATACAAGGTAAAGCAACTAATTCCAACGATGATATACTACCGTACAAAAGTAAGTACATATTGACCAAGAACAAGTATCTTTTTTATAAAGAACTCAAAAAAATTACCGACAGAAACAATTTATTGATTTGTCCCAAAGTCGGATTAAAAGATTTATTTGAGGTTACAGATAAAGCAAATTACATGTCCTGGTTTGGAAAGATTGCCCAAAAGCACATTGATTTTTTGGTATGTGATTAATAACTGCAACACATAAGTGGATAGAAAATACGAATGCAAAGTGGAGGAGATAAAACTTATGGCGAAGAAAAAGAATAATGAAATCAGCATCCGTTCGAGTGCGGCAGAATATCTAACATACATTGCAGCAACAGGCGATGATCCCCAAAGCTTTGAAATGCGTTATGAGGAAGAAAATGTCTGGCTTACACAGAAAATGCTTGCAACACTTTATGACGTGGAGATACCGACAATAAATGAACATATCGCGAAAGTATTTTCAGATCAGGAGCTTGAATCGGAAGCAACTATTAGGAATTTCCGAATAGTTCAAACCGAAGGTTTGCGTCAGGTCAATCGTGAAGTGAAACATTACAATCTGCAAATGATTATTTCCGTGGGTTTCAAAGTGAACAATGAACGCGCAGTACAATTCCGTAAATGGGCTAATCACATGGAAAGATGCACCTCATGGAAAAATTCAGAAATTTGATGTATCGATAGCTAAAAACTACCTAAATGAATTTGAAATGGGACAGTTGCAGCGGCTGGTTTCTGCATATTTGGACATTGCAGAGGATATGGCACTTCGACATATACCTATGACCATGCTGGATTGGGAAACACGATTGAACCGTTTCATACAAGCAACTGACCGTGATGTTTTAATGGATGAAGGAAAGGTGACGGCTGAAATTGCTAAGGCTCATGCTGAAAGCGAATTTGAGAGATATCGCATTATCCAGGATAGGTTGTTTCAATCAGACTTTGATAAGTTAATTGATGGGATAAGGGATGAAGAATAACCTTTTTGAGTCAAAGAAAATAAGAAGTAAATGGAATAAAGAAGAAGAAAAGTGGTATTTTTCTATTCAGGATGTTGTCGAAGTTCTCACTGACTCTTCTAATCCAAAAAATTACATTAAGAAGATGAAGAAAAGAGATTCAGAAATAAATGCCAACTAGGGGACAATTTGTCCCCTAGTTGAAATGATAGCTGCAGATGGAAAGAAAAGAAAAGTTGAGGCGGCTAACGTAGAAGGCGGTGGTTGCCAAAACAAAAGATTCACAAGGCTTCAAGGAAAACAAATATGCCGCAGTTGAAGGTGGTAAAGTTGCTGGGGGTGCAAGAAAAGAACTGGAAAAACAAACGGGAAAAATCATTTGTTAATCCGGAAAGGTGTAATATAATGTTAATTTTGAAACCAGCCCCAATCTGATGAAGACCTTTGAATAAAGTATTGAACCGACTTTTTTGATACCTATTTTATCGCGCCTTACCAACCAGACTATCATTAAAGAAAAGACACTGATTGTGTTTGATGAGATAATATTACAGTACAGCTTTCGAGGAAAAATACAAGATTTCAGTATAAGTTAATTAAAAAGGGTGCAAGAGCTTCAGAGTTTGAAAATTTATATGGACATTAATAAACCGGAATATGCAATAAAACTATCTGCTAAAAACTTTGGGTTTGAGGACAGGAAAAAAACGGTTCCTCTTTATGCGGCTTTTTGTATCAGCTAGGGCCTGGTGGCATACCTGGGAAATATTACTGCAGGGAATGTAAAACTTATTTTAATGATTAAGAAAAAAGTTATGACTCTAAACGTTTAAACCTATCGAATTCTATAGGTTTAGAAAATGTAAGGGAATAACAAAGGTAATATATAAGTAAATTTACACTTGTTTTGTTGACGTGGGTAAATAATGACGATACCGGAATGATGTTTACATTATTCCGGTATCGCTATTTGACGCTTACATTAGAATTATTCTTTTACCCTGTGCTGAAGGCAAGGGGAATGCCGTCGCCATCCATACAAATTGATAAATAAATAACATATATAGATGATTTAATGCTATATAAAAAAAGATTGTGATGAATAGATTGTGCCCATGCCGGGCACACTTAAAAAAGAAGGACTAAGAATATACTTAGCCCTTCAAAATGAAATATGTACCACGGGGAGCGCGGAATCAAAAGCCTGTGGAGTTCTAGTAAGACTACCTAAGAATAATATTTAAAGCATAATCACTGTAGTTGGCGTGTGCAATTCGTGAGAAGTTCTGCCATAAATTGTCGTTCTCTTTTAAAAGACTTTTGAAGTCATTTGCTGTCTACTATATTGACATAGGTACAAATTGTTAAATAAATAACATGTATAGATAATTTTATGCTATAATAAAAGAGATTGTGATGAATAATATTCATTTAATTCAATTAAATGAACAACCTTAGAATAATATATTTTTAAATTACTCAAGGAATAAATAGGAGGGTACAATGGAAAATGTTAATTTAACACAAGAAAATTTTGCAAAACTAGCACAATTTACCGAGAATAATAAAGACGTTAAAGGTTGTTTAATACCTATACTACAAGAAGCACAAAACATATTTGGATACTTACCGATTGAAGTGCAAAAAAATATTTCGGATGCATTAAATGTGTCAGCAGCAGAAATTTATGGGGTAGTTACTTTTTACTCTCAATTTACCCTCGTGCCAAAAGGGAAATATACAATTGCAGTTTGCATGGGAACAGCATGTTATGTAAAGGGGTCCCAAAACATCGTTGACAGACTTAAACGAGAATTGAATTTAGAAGTTGGGGAGACCTCAGCTGATGGGTTATATACGTTGGAGGCAACAAGATGTATTGGAGCTTGTGGTTTGTCACCAGCTTTAACAGTTAATGGCGAGGTATATGGCAGGCTAAAAGATGAAGATATTCCTGTGATACTTAGAAAATACCAATAATTATGAAATATATATATAAATATCCTATAGTGAAATGACATGGAGTACTAAAACATAGGGTTGCAGGAAATTATGAAAACTTTATCAAAATTGGAGGGAACATTTCATGAAATCTTTAGAAGAATTGAGAAGAATACAAGAAAAGGCATTGAAAAGAGTAAACATTGAAAAGGATAGAGAAGGCACAAGGATTGTAGTTGGTGTTGCTACATGCGGGATTGCAGCTGGAGCAAAACCTGTACTGGCTGCTTTGCTGGAAGAAGTGAAAACAAGGGATTTAAAGGATGTAGTGGTTGATCAAACAGGTTGTATAGGTGTTTGCAGACTTGAGCCAATAGTTGAAGTGTATAGACCTGGAGAAAAAAAGGTTACTTATGTTGAAGTAACAGCCGAGAAAGCAAAAAAGATTATTCTTGAGCACATTATTAATGGAAAAGTTGTAAATGAATACACAATTGGAGCGAATCAAGAGGCGGTAGAAAACCAAGTTCAATCCATCAATGATGTTGGTTTTTTCAAAAAACAAACAAGAGTTGCCCTTATAAATTGTGGCATTATTGACCCTGAAAATATTAATGACTACATTGCTTTCGATGGATATAAGGCATTAGGAAAAGTACTAACAGAAATGTCACAGGAACAAGCAATTGATACCGTTAAAAAGTCAGGGCTTCGTGGTCGTGGTGGCGGTGGTTTTCCAACAGGACTTAAGTGGGAATTCACAAACAAGTCGCAAGATGATCAAAAATATGTAGCTTGTAATGCCGATGAAGGAGATCCGGGCGCTTTTATGGACAGATCTGTATTAGAAGGCGATCCCAATTCAGTTGTTGAAGCTATGGCTATTGCAGGATATGCAATAGGATCAGATCAAGGATATATATATGTAAGGGCAGAGTATCCTATTGCTGTTCATAGATTAGAAATTGCTATAAAACAAGCAAGAGAATTAGGCCTACTGGGAAAAAATATTTTTGGAACAGACTTTAATTTTGATTTAGAAATAAGATTAGGTGCCGGTGCTTTCGTTTGTGGTGAAGAAACAGCACTTCTAAATTCAATAGAAGGCAAAAGAGGAATGCCAAGACCAAGACCGCCATTCCCAGCTATTAAAGGATTATGGCAAAAGCCTACATTGTTAAATAACGTGGAGACTTATGCAAATATACCTCAAATAATATTAAATGGTGCTGAGTGGTTTTCAGCTATGGGTACAGAGAAATCAAAGGGAACAAAGGTATTTGCATTAGGTGGAAAAATAAATAACACCGGACTAATAGAAATACCCATGGGAACAACACTAAGAGAAGTAATTTATGAGATTGGTGGGGGTATCCCTGATGGCAAGGAATTTAAAGCAGTTCTAACTGGAGGGCCTTCAGGTGGATGTATTACTAAAGCTCATTTAGATACACCTATTGATTATGATAACCTTGTTGCACTAGGATCCATGATGGGTTCAGGTGGAATGATTGTTATGGATGAAGATAATTGTATGGTGGATATAGCAAGATTCTTCTTAGACTTTATGGTGGAGGAATCCTGTGGTAAATGTACACCTTGTCGTGAAGGTACAAAGAGAATGTTAGAAATATTAGAAAGAATAACAGAAGGTAAGGGAGATCTACAAGATATTGATAAACTTGAAAGTCTTGCGAAAACAATTAAAACGGCTTCATTGTGTGGACTCGGGCAAACATCACCAAACCCAGTGTTATCTACATTAAATTATTTCAGAGATGAGTATATTGCTCATGTAGTAGACAAAAAATGTGCTGCTGGTGTTTGCAAGCACTTAATAACTTATACTGTTATTTCGGATATATGTAAAGAATGCGGTATTTGTGCAAAACAATGTCCAGTAAACTGTATGGATGGCATAAGAGGAAAAGAAATATTTAAAATTAACCAGGATGAATGTATTAAGTGTGGAGCTTGCATGCAAGCATGTCCGTTTAATGCAATTATTAGAAACTAATAGGGAGGTATAAAATTGAAGGAACTAAATGTAGTCATTAATGGTAATGAGCTTAAAGTTAATAGTTCTTTAACAATTTTGCAAGCTGCAGAAAAGTTAAATATAGATATACCAACATTTTGTAATGATAAAAGATTAATAGGTCATGGAGCTTGCAGAATATGTGTCTGTGAGGTTGCAGGGGCAAGAAGCCTTGTGCCAGCATGTACAGCACCAGTTGCTGAAGGTATGGTTATTTATACACATTCAGAGACTGTTATTAAAACAAGAAAAGAAATTTTAGAATTAATGATAGAAAACCATCCTCTTGATTGTTTAACTTGTACAAAAACAGGAAGCTGTAAATTGCAAGACTATTGTTATGAATATGATATAACTGAAGGACCTTTTCACGGAGAAAAGAAAAAATATCCAATCGATGATACCAATGAATTTTACTATGCTGATCAAAATAAATGTATTTCATGTGGTAAATGCGTAAGGGTATGTAATGAACTACAATGCACTGGTGCAATTGGACAATATGAAAGAGGCTTTGAAACTCATGTAGGGGCACCTTTTGATATAGGGTTAAAAGATTCTATTTGTGTATCTTGTGGAAATTGCGTAGCTGCATGTCCAGTAGGAGCATTAATGCCAAAGAGCAAAGAAAAATTCAGACAATTTGATGTAAAAAAAGTAAGAACTACTTGTGCTTACTGTGGTGTTGGATGTCAAATGGATTTATTAGTAAAAAATAATAAGGTAGTGGGTGTAGAACCAGCAGATGTAATCCCAAATGATGGATTACTATGTGTAAAAGGAAGATTTGCTTACAAATTTATTGATCACCCAGATAGATTAAAAACACCACTGATTAGGAAAAATGGCGTGCTTGTTGAAGCAACATGGGATGAGGCATATGATTTAATTACATCGAAGATGATAAGTACTAAAGAAAATTTTGGCGCAAATGCAATAGCAGGTCTATCTTCTGCAAGATGTACTAATGAAGAAAATTATTTATTCCAAAAATTATTCAGGGCAGTCATCGGTACTAATAATATAGACCATTGCGCACGCCTATGCCATGCATCTACAGTTGCAGGCCTTGCAACTACGTTAGGTAGTGGAGCAATGACAAATGGTATACATGAAACTATAAATTCAGATGTGATTTTTGTTATAGGTTCTAATACAACAGAAACTCATCCTGTGATTGGCGCAAAAATTAAACAAGCATTATTAAAGGGAGCAAAATTAATTGTAGCTGAGCCAAGAAAAATTGAATTGGCTAAAAGTGCAGATGTATTCTTGCAAATAACACCTGGGACAAATGTTGCACTGTTAAATGGAATGATGCATGTAATTATTGAAGAAGGCTTACAGGCAAAAGAATATATTGATGAAAGAGTAGAAGGTTATGAAGGGTTAGAAAAAATATTAAAGGATTATACGCCAGAGAAGGTTGCACTTATATGTGGGGTAGATCCGGAAGATATTAAAAGAGCAGCCAGATTATATGCAAATGCACCAAAAGCATCATTATTTTATGCCATGGGAGTTACGCAGCATAGCACAGGAACCTATGGAGTAATGTCTACATCAAATTTAGCATTGCTTTGTGGAAATATTGGAATTGAATCAGGTGGAGTAAATCCACTTAGAGGTCAAAATAATGTCCAAGGAGCTTGTGATATGGGTTGCCTTCCTGGAGATTTACCAGGATATCAAAAGATATTAAATCCAGAAGCTATACAAAAATTCGAAAGAGCTTGGGATGTAAAATTATCAACTAAAATGGGATTAACTATACCTGAGATTATAAATGGTGCTGATAGTGGAGAGGTTAAGGTTCTGTATATTATGGGAGAAAATCCAATGGTTTCAGATCCTGATATCAATCATGTTAAGCATGCATTAAAGAAATTAGACTTCTTAGTTGTTCAAGACATATTCTTAACAGAAACAGCAGAACTTGCGGATGTGGTGCTACCAGCAGCTTCTTTTGCTGAAAAAGATGGCACGTTTACAAGTACAGAAAGAAGAGTTCAACTAGTACGAAAGGCCGTTTCCCCTATTGGGGAAATAAAAGCGGATTGGACCATTTTAATGGAACTAATGAATCGAATGGGATACAAGAAAACCTATGCACATCCTTCAGAAATAATGGATGAAATTGCTGGCGTCAACCCTGCATATGGTGGAATCAGCTTTGATAGAATCCAAGAGGAAGGCTTGCAATGGCCTTGTCCAACAAAAGATCATCTAGGGACATCTTATTTACACAAGGGTAAATTTGCTAGAGGTAAGGCACTATTCATGGCTGTAGATTATGCCAAAAGCGCAGAACTTCCAGATGAAGATTATCCATTTATATTAACAACAGGAAGAATACTTTATCATTATCATACTAGGACTATGACAGGGAAAATAGAAGGATTGAATAAAATTGCACCTGAGTCTTATCTTGAGATGAATCCAGCAACTGCTAATAAATTAAAGCTAGAAGATGAAACACATGTAAAAGTTTCTTCAAGACGTGGAGAAGTACTAACAAAAGTACGAATTACGGATATCATTGAAGAAAATGTATTGTTTATGCCTTTTCACTTTGCAGAGAGTGCGGCAAATTATTTAACAAACCCTGTATTTGACCCAATAGCAAAAATCCCTGAATTTAAGGTTTGCGCTGTAAAGATTGAAAGATCATAATTGTAAACTCATAATAGGAAAGATGCTCTAAAAGTTTCTTTCCTGTTATGAAAATTTTCAATAAGAAAGGATAAAAAGATGCTATATTTAGATACTCTTATCATACTTGCGGGCGGCAGAAGTAGCAGAATGGGAACTGATAAACAATTTATGACAGTAGATAACCGTTTGATAGTCGACCAAATGATAGAAAAACTAAAAAAGCATTTTAAAGAAATTATCATTGTGACAAATAAACCGGAAATGTATAAAAATTATTCATATAAAATTGTTGAGGATATCGTAAAAGAATTTGGACCTCTAGCAGGTATTCATGCAGGACTTATGAATTCAAACAGCTTAAATAATTATGTATTGGCTTGTGATATGCCTTTTGTCAATTTCGATTATATTTGTTATATGCAAAGTTTACTTAAAGATGATTTAAAAGGGCCGGATGCAGTTGTAACCAGATTTGGAGAATGGATAGAACCTTTTAATGCATTTTATAGTAAAAATTTAATTAATAGGATAGAAAAAAATATTCTTCTAAATAAAAGAAGAATAGTTACGCTTTTTGAAGAAGCAGAAGTACTTTATGTACCTGAGTGTAAAGCAAGGGAATTTAGTCCTAAGTGGGAAATGTTTACGAATCTCAACACATGTAGTGATGTTCAACAATTTATGATTGTGAATGAGAGGAATCACTATGATGGTGTCAAGGTCTGCACCTACTGATTTAGCTATTGCCTTCGGAAAATAGTTAGGAATCACAATTGTAGGGTTTGCATGGGGCATGAGAATGAATATCTATACTCATGGACAGAGAATTGTTTTTTAAATGGTTAGACAAATTTATTCAGATAATTTTATAAAATATTAATTAGAACGTAACAAAAGAGAGAGAGGTTTATATTATGGCTTTTACACCAAAAGAAATTGCAACGAACACAATAGAAGTGGGGGTTAAAAAAACTAGCATGTCTACCCAGGCGTCATTTGTTTTAGCTATTTTAGCAGGAGCATTTATTGCCTTTGCTTCAGAAGGATCTAATATGGCAGCGTTTAATTTATTTGCAGACCCTGGGACCTATGGTTTAGGTAAATTGATTGCTGGTTCAGTCTTTGGAACAGGGTTAATGTTGGTTGTTTTATGTGGAGGAGAATTATTTACAGGAAATGCTTTAATTATTATAGGAGTTTTAAAAGGCAGAGTTAAAGTGAGTACAATGTTTAAAAATTGGACTATTGTATATATAGGGAATCTAATTGGTTCTGTATTAATTGCTTACATGCTGGTACAATCTGGTCTGTTTAATAGTGGAGCAAATGTTTTAGGCGGGGTCACCATTAAGATTGCATCCTACAAAGTAGGATTACCCTTTATGTCTGCACTATATTTAGGAATTATGTGTAACTGGCTTGTTTGTTTAGCTGTTTGGATGTCCTTTGGAGCGAAAAATATGATTGGAAAAATATTTGCTATCTTCTTTCCAATATGGTTATTTATAATATCAGGATTTGAACATTGTGTGGCAAATATGTACTATATTCCTGCAGGAATAATGGCAAAATCAAACGCAGCGTGGGTGGCTGAATCTCATTTAACGCCGGATCAATTAGCTCAATTGAATTGGGGAACTTTTTTTACACATAATTTGCTTCCAGTAACCATTGGTAATATTATTGGTGGAGCTGTTTTCGTAGGAATGGCATATTGGTTTGCTTATTTAAAAAATGCTGACAAACAAAATGTTAAAACTGCGGGTTTACTTACCGAAGAAGAAGTAAAACGATTGACAGAATTCAAATAGTGAACATGGAAAGTTTCAGAAACTAATTACATTGAGATGGCCGAAGTCTGAAGTGAAAGCCGTTTCTCCAAACAAGTAAGGAGTACAATCATAGGAAATAAATGGAGGCAGGTAAAATGGTAAATAATATTCTGCTGTTAGGAAATAAGGAGTTATATGAAGTAAGTGTAAATGTGGAAAAAGAAGAAATTGCTGGTCTGAAGAGTGTAATTGGAGATTTGCATGATACTTTAATGGATTATCGTAACAGGTATGGTGCAGGACGCGCGATTGCAGCGCCTCAAATTGGAATAAAAAAGAGAATGATTTACATGTATATTGATAAGCCAGTTGTATTCATCAATCCTGTTTTGGAATATCATGATGATGAGATGATGAAAGTTTTGGATGATTGCATGTCTTTTCCTGGCTTATATGTATATGTGATGAGGCATAGAAGATGTACAATCAAATATTATGATATTGACTGGAAGGAATGTGCTATGGAACTAGATGCTGATTTATCTGAATTACTACAGCATGAATATGATCATTTGGATGGTATACTGGCTACTATGCTCGCAATTGATAATCAATCCTTTGTTATGAAGGACTAGGTTGAAGATTCTATGTATCAGTATTTGGAAAGTTAATCAGTAATATCAAACAGCCACCATATATAATTGGTGGCTGTTTTCATTAGTATTATTAAGAGGATAAGTTATTATCTGTTACCTTCTTTCGATACTTTATCAGGATAAAAATACCGGTAAAGAATTCGAAAGGCACGTAAGGGATGCAAATTACAAATGGAAGCGCTATACCGAAGGTACCTAATGTGAAATAAATGAGAATAATAGGTGCTGTAATCAACCCCCACAGCATTAGCCACTTTGGAATGATCTTTGCTTTGCCTAACTGATAATAAAAAGAAGCCCGGCATCTCCACCTGCCAAATAAAGCTCACTAACCTTCATTCTATAATCACTTTGACAGCAAGGAAAATTTATTCCAGGCGATTGTAGATGATTTTTTGGCTCAACGGCAAAGGTTAAAAACCATAATATATAATTCGGAAAAGTCATTGGAAGAACAACTGCTGGCATTTGCCAATGCTGAAATATTTCTGATTGACTCACCAGAGCGAATAGGGCTATCCAGGTTTTTGACTGGGGTTTTCCTCAATGACATTGATTATGCCAGAAGTACAGTAGCAAAATATCCGCCAGTTTATGATATGCTGCTTGAATGGCTTAAGGAAGCAGAAAAAGATTGCAAAATAAAAACAGATAACGTGATGCTCACAGCCAGAGTGTTCTATGCTATGGTTGAAGGAGCCATCACATATCCTGCCCTTTTTTCCAATGGGATCAATAAATCAGCAGTGAAACCAATGCTAGATGAAATTATTGCAACCTTTTTGGCCAGGTATGGCAATGAAAGGTAAGACAGGAGAAGACTTTAATCTTCCTGGTATATTTAAATATAAAGGATACGATCTGAAAAAACAGATTGATTTTACAATCAGATATTGCTTACTATAAAAACATGGCCATATATAGTGGAAAACTATCAATAGACTCTGTACTACCTACATTTTTAAAAGATAATTTTATACCATGCTTTACCCCATAATTTTTAATAACTGAATCTAGTGATTTCGACTTTGTATTGTCTGCTGATTTTACTTCAATCGCTGTAGCCTGTTTATTCAATCTTATAAAAAAATCAATTTCAATTTTGGAATTGTACTCAAAGTAGTATAGTTTTTTGCCGGCTTTACCAAAGATATCAGCGATTATATTTTCATAAATGGCACCTTTGTAAATGCCTAAATTCCCGTCAATAATATCTTCTTGGGAACCTTCTTCAAGCATTGCCATTAAAAGCCCCGTATCACGCATATACACCTTAAATGCATCACTTTTAGCATTGCCTTCAAGTGGCAGCTCAGGGGAAGCAAGGTTATAACAGAAATTTACAATCCCGGCGTCATAAAGCCACATTAGGCTTCCACCAAATTTTCTGGCAGTCCCTTTTTTTTCGACAAGGCTATACTGAAATTTTTTGTAATCCTTCGATAAGTGTTTTGGTATAGAAAGAAAACAGGCTCTTGCTTTGGATTTCTCATTGCCTTCTGCATATTTTGCAATATCATCCGCATAATCGCTAACGATAGTCTTTTGAACTCTAAAAACACTCGAAAAATCGTGGGTTGATATAAAGGTGTTTACTACTCTTGGCATACCGCCAACCACGATGTATTCTTTGAAAAGCTGCAGCATTTTTTCATGCATTGCAGTAGGAACCTTTTCTTTTTTTATATAATATTCCTTGATATCATTAATGGATTTTGACGTTACTCCATTTGCCCATAAGAACTCTTCAAAATCCAAAGAATACATTTCGATTGTATCCACATACCCAACCGGATAAGAAGGGACATCTTTATAATGGATTCCGAGCATTGAGCCAGAGGCAATTACATCAAATTGTTTATCAATTGCAAGAAACTTAAGCGCGGACCTTGCTCTTGGACAGTTTTGAATTTCATCTAGAAAAATCAATGTTTCACCAGGGACTAGTTCTGCATTAGGAACACGCAGCGAAATTTGTTTAATAAGGGTTTCAACATCCAGATCACCATCAAAAATGGTTTTATAACCAGGAGTTTCATCAAAATTTATTTGAACGTAATACTTATAATTTGTACGGGCAAATTCATTAATAATAAATGTTTTACCCACCTGCCGGGCACCTTTCACGAGTAAACAAAGTTTGTCTTCTCGGGTTTTCCACTGATTTAATTCCTTCAAAATTTTTCTTTGTAACATAAGAATTCCTCCCTTTCGATTTATGGGGTTATTTTAACA
>Ga0209386_1000577_pt1 | contig 17390 bp, 16 predicted proteins | sample NGEPertwo_FD_184510 | JGI IMG/M metagenome (GOLD analysis project Ga0209386, IMG submission 184510) | Arctic peat soil microbial communities from the Barrow Environmental Observatory site, Barrow, Alaska, USA - NGEE Permafrost154B-two... | ecosystem: Environmental > Terrestrial > Soil > Wetlands...
GATTTATCTCTGAAGAAAAAATCAGGAAATCTTTAAACATTTAAATACAAATCAGGAATTAATTATATGTTTGTTCCCTATTCTATATTTTAGTATCAATCCTGTCAACCTATTTCAGGGAGGGTCAGTTCCACTCTTTGAAAGGTTGGTTCCACATTTATCATGGTTGGTTCCACATTTATAAAATGTGGTTCCACTCTTCGTAAGGTTGGTTCCACATTTATAAAATGTGGTTGCACTCTTTGAAAATGTGGTTCCACATTTAGGAAGGTTGGTTCTACATTTCAAAATTGTGGTTCCACATTTAGGAAAGATCGAACGAAAGTTGTGAAATTTGGTTTAAATGCATAGTGAGGGTTCGACTTGTTCAGGTGATGAACAAGTCAAACCGTTCCCCCTTGTTTGTAACGAGGGGTTTATTGTTCTGAGTTTACAACTCATTTTAAATTTTTCTGATGTTATTGTATGATATAATTGTCGTTGCAAACGACTGACAACTAACCCCTCGTTGCAAACGAGGGGTAGCGCAGGTTTCCTACTTAATCACTCTGGTTTTACTTTTGTATTCAGCGCGTCATGGATCATTTTCCGGAGCTCCAGCTGCCTGTTCTGAACCTCAAATCTTGCCGCAGGCCGGTAGAATTCAGCATATTTGCATTTCGCCAGGTGATATTTCATGTCGTCTATCGTGCCGGTAACATTGATGCCAAATTTGAAAGGGAGCGGACTGTCGACCACCGAAATATGATAGTTAAAACTAAGGTCCATGTTGTGCCTCCCGGCGACAACCGCTTTGTATTTATCCATTACAATCAGGAACGGATAAACGTCAATCTCCTGTTTAAATACAGTAAACTCGGCCGATAAACTGTCTACCTTGTTATTCGTCTTTTTATTGAACCTTAATGTCTTTGCAATTTCGCTGAATGTCGGTCCATCCATTAATACAAGGTCTTGCCCCTTGATCGATGCCGCTCCGCGTATCGTAGATTTCTTTGGATTGTAGAGCGAATCGAGGTAAGTCTCGACCGCCATATGGAACTCGCCTTTCCCCCTGAACGATTGCAGCATCGGCATTATCGAGTCAATGTCGGGGATCATTTTCAGCAACGCTTCGATTTCAACACGCTGCATTCTGACATCAAGACCCATGAAAAGATGATTTTTTCGCGGGGTGCGATACATCGTTGTGATCTGCATCCTGGCGGCAGGTGTAGTAAAGTCGAAATTATCCAAAACCAGCAGTCCGTCTTTCACTCGCACGGCCCCTTTAATCACCTTCGCCGAATCGACGCCAAATGTTGCGGCGGCAATGTTTACATTCATCTGCAGATCCATCCCTTTTGGAACCATATAGGGGCCTCCGACTGCATCTTCCGAATCACTCGGTTCGCTGCCAATACCACTTGTCAGATTCATCAGCTGCATCACATCGGTATGGTTACTTACAAAGTCGAATTTGCCCCGCAGCAGTGAGTCGTTCCTGAAATACGACAATACATTACTGAATTTTCCTGAAAGGCTGAAGTCGGAGTTGTCGATCTTCAGTTTACTCTCTTTGATATTAAATACTTCCGGATCGAAATTCATTTGAATGGATGGAATTTGAAGCGGATAATTCAGCGACGACAGGTTGATTACACCTTTGTCGATATTTACAAATCCTTTTACAAGCCATTGCAGAAAGATGTCCTTTTGCTTCTGGTCGTTTACAATGTCGGCATTCAGTTCGATCTTATTCATCTGCGCGGCGTTGTTCCCCATCTTCATTTTCAGGTCCTGGCTGCTGTATTCCAGTTTTATTTTTGGCTGAACCTTGTTGTTCAGCACATCGGCATTCAGCCTGACATGATTTGTATTGAGATGACTTGAACCCATAGAAGTTGCCAGATCGCCACAACTAAAGTTTAGCTTTATCTGTGGTTCCATCTTCTTTCCTTTCTGCGGAAGCAATGAAAATTGCCCAACAGGTTTTTGCGCGGCAAAATAAATGGTATCCATCGCTGCAGCAACAGAATCGAGCGTGAAGGTGCAGACCACATTCGGAACGCTGGTTGTATCCATCGCATCGGAGGTCTCCAGCGAAATCAGCGCATTCGTTAACAAGGCATTGTATCCTTTTAACTTTCTTGCCTCAAGGCGCTTTGCTTTTATTTTTACAGCTGCGAATTGTGTGTTTTTTGACGATTGTTTTGGGTTTGGTAATGCAAAATCGACTTTTGAGTAGTCTGTATTGAACGACAAACTATCGTATTTCGCATCGAAATTCCAAAGTTCCACCGTGCCGGATAGTTTCATTTTATCCAGTTGCATCTTTTCGACCTGCGATTGAGTGAAAAGTGATTTCACCTTACCGGAAGCGGTTCCTGTTAAGTTCATTTTCATCGAGGCCGGTATCATCGGCGCAAATTCAGAAAACACCAGTTTCGCTTCGGAGTTCAGATCGCATTCAATATCGGTCAGCAGATGGGTCACCATACCATTTGTTTTAATCGTTGACTTTGGTGTTTGTGCCGTGAATTGGTCGATGCGCAGATACGACAACGCATCGTTTTTCATATCGGAATAAAAGACAACATCCCCGTTGATATGACTTAACGGAACAGACAACGCATCATATTTAAGTTCGCCATCCTGAAGTACCAGGTGCAGGTCCATTAACGGCATCAGTGAGTCTGTGTAAACGCCCTTGATTTTTCCTTCAGAGGAGAGATAACCTTCGGTGGACACTACGCCCTCTATATACGAATGATAGGAGGGAGGTATCAACATCAGTATCTCCGGAACAGACCACGCTTTAAACTTGTATTTCAGATCAGTGATGATTTGCTGGTGAAGGGTATCGTTTTCGACCGAACCGCTGAATGTGAAATTCAGCTTATTGATGGCAGCTTCGGCTTCGCTGAACGTTACAGACTGTTTCGATAAAATAATTTTCGCGAGCGTATTGAGCGAAACCGATGCATTCTGCAGGTAACTTTCACCCTGATAGTTCACCGATACGATTCCTTCGATCATATGTATGTTTGCATTGACAGAATCTGAAACCAACGACCCGGATAACTGAGCGGTCAGGTTATTCACATTTGCCTGCAGCTTTTGCGATTGATCGATGTACGAAACGTTTACGTTTGCCAATACTACATTCTCTATGTTTATAAATTTAAAAGGCAATCCCGATTGGGCGGTATCGGCTTGTGAAACAATTGTATCGGCACTAATAATATCAAAATTAGTATGTCCCAGACTATCAATAAACGCATTTATCGTTCCGTTGCTGAGCAGCAATTCGGTCAGCACAAGTTCATCGCGCTTCCACCATGCTGCCAAATCGACAATACCCACAAACTGTTCGGCACGAACAAGTGTAGTGGACGGGGCATTGGGTACCGGATTTATCAGTGCAAAATGGTTCACCTTGAGTCCGAACCTGGGAAAAGTGCTGAAAAAGGTGAGCTCCACATCTCCAATTTCCGTTTCGCAGGTGATGTATTTTGCCGCCTGGGTGCGAACGATTGGCGTTAACTTCTCCGGGGTAAAAACAAACCATAAAGCAATGCCAATGGCCAATAGCAGGAGGAATATCAACGACGAAAACAGGATCAGTACCCTTTTTAGATTTTTTTTCATCTGCGGACAATTTGATTTTTAAAGGTCAGATGGAATCGTAGCTCAGCGAAGGTAATAGCCATGATTTAATTCTTACCTTCGATTTGCGACTTTACAGTCATGGTTATTTCAGGCTGACGGATTACTTTGTAAACGAATACGTTGTACCAAAGCTGTCTTTGTATTTTAAGGTGTGGGCAGTCAGTTCCGTCACTGTATATACCTTAGGCACACTTCCGCCTGTTTCGAGAATATGAATGTGGGTTAATTCTGATTGATCAAGCGTCCAGGTAAAAGGCTGCCCTTCGGCTTCTGTTACATCTTCGCTGGTATCCCAGGTTGTACCGGTTTTATCGCTCAGGTATTTATAATGAAGTGTGCCCGACACCCAACTTCCGATCAGATAAGATTCCTGAAAAGACGTATCTTCAATCGGGGAGCAGGAATTAAATATCACAGCCATTATTATCACTAAGCCAACGACTATCTTCTTCATAATGCAATTTATTATTTTAGTATTTAAAAACCACGCATTGCTGCGATTCTCAATATTAGCATTTAATTTCCAAAATCTGTGCTTAAAAGGAATCAAAATGATCAAATCAGATTTGGCAGGAGAGTGGAGTTACAAATTATTGTACAATAATTTTAAGGTGATGTTTCGTTGAATAACATTTAATTCAACCCGTTTCGGGTTGCGGTTCAGTAGTCGTGCGGAAACCCCCAATAAAAAATTGGGGGTCATTAATATTTATCCGCTTTCGGTGGAATTATTCCGCCATCAAGCTGATTAAATCTCTTATCATTTAAGCAATTGCATTTTAAATTCCTAATATTATTAAATCCAAAGGTTATCTGTTTTGAAGTTCGATTCCGATATCGAATGGACTTCAACAGAATTTTATAACCGGGTTTGGCATAAAAACAATCGCCTGACCTGTTCAGGTTAAGAACAAGTCAGGCGATGATAAATTTGTGCAATAATTCTTTAGAGGCTACTAAATCCGATATTCTCCGTTTTATTTCGTGTCGTGCACCACCATTGCGTGCGTAACCGGCATCGCTTTGCGGTACACTGCCGAAACGCCACAGTAACGTTCTTGCGAAAGGTTGATCGCCTTTTCGAGTTTGTCGACCGGGAGATCCTTGCCCCAGAATTCATAGATGATGTGCATGCTGATATAATGAACAGGCTGTTCCTCCGATGGCTCTCCTTCGACTTTAACATCGAAATTATCGAGTTCAACCCTCATTTTTGCAAGAATCGAAACAACATCCATCGCGGTGCAACCCGCCAAAGCAACCAGCATCAGCGGTTTTGGCCGTGGACCAAGGTTCTTTCCACCATTCTGTTCGCCGGCATCAAGCATGATTTTATGCCCGTTTACATCGGCTTCGAATGCCATCCCTTTTTGCCAGGAAATACTAATATCTTGTCTCATTTGTGACTATGTATTAAGCGACTTTTTTTTATTTAAAATGGTTGAACCCACTTCGGGGTTCCTAAATATTGGTATTCAAATACCTCCGGTGAAACCGGAGGTTATTCAGATTAAAGTCCTTCGGACTTTGCCCTAAGAAAACCCTGAAGGGGTTTAATTTAAATAACCGTGGGTGCTAACCCACGGAAAGAGCAATCATTAAGAACGCAGCCCTGAAGGGGTTGAATATCAAAATAGACTAACAAAATTAAGTTTAATCCTGTTCTAGTTCAGCGAAACTTTCAGAACATCACTGATTGCAGATTTGAACGTGTCTTTTGGTAAAGCACCCATTGCCATCTGTGGTTGTCCTTCGAGCGGAACGAACAATATGGAAGGGATACTCTGTATTCCAAATATTGAAGACAATTCCTGCTGTTCTTCTGTATTTACCTTGAAAATGGTCAGTTTGTCGCCATATTCAGACTGTAGTTCTTCGAGGATAGGGGCAACCATCTTACACGGGCTACACCAGTCGGCATAGAAATCAATAATTACCGGAACTGTTCCTTCGAATTTCCACTCTTTGTTCAGTTCAAAATTGAATACTTTCTCTTTGAAACTCTCGCTTGTTAAATGTTCAAGTGCCATAATATATAAAATTTAAAGTTTAATTTAAAAACATGCTAATAGCAATAATTGTGGTACAAAAGTATTAAATAGTTTGGAATAAAAAAGGTTTTCAATAAAAATATTTGCTAATGGCAAAAAATGTGCTTGTAAATAGTTGTCTTCTTTGTAGTTTTGCAAAAAAAATAATTAAACAATGGATTCGACGCCCGGAATATTGAGTTTGGTATATCAGATGAAACAGAAATGTGCGCAGGTCGATCAGCAATTGATGGATGATCTGAATATTTCGCAGTCGGAATTGCTCTTCTTCTCGGCACTCGACAATTGCCTTGGTTTAAGCAGTCCTGAACTGGCGAAGAATATGGGACTCTCGCTCTCGCGGATCAGTCGTGTTGTCGATAAATTGGTGGTGAATGGTTACCTCGACCGGAATACCGATGCTGCCGACCGCAGGGCGATTACACTTTGCCTTACTCCAAAGGGGAAAGAAGTCCGGAATAAGATCGACGAGGTTCGGAACGAATGTGAAGCCAGGCTGATCGAAACAATTCCATCCGAAGAAATTGAGCGATTCAGGGATCTGATTTCCAATATTGTGAAAAATATGTGATGCCTTCCGATTTTAGAATGAAACAGAATCGTGAAGTATACCAGTTTCGTATTTCATTTGTTTTAAGCAGCTGGCAATTGGCAATTTGCAACTAGCGGTTCATCAAACGGGAATATATCTTCTCAAACAACGAGATGTGTCGAAACGGAAAGGCAACAATGTATTCGGTTTATGCAAGCTGCCAGCTGCTAATTGCCAGTCGCATTGCTTTTATAATCACTCAATCAGATATTTTGCTTATTTACTTTTAAATTGTAAAAAATCTGGCACATTTTGTTTTGTTTGTTCATATTATCATTGTGTTTTATTTATTTTCCCTACTTTTGCCGCTAATTGTCTGATGGCAGCTTGCCGGAATGCAACTAATTAAAATACAGATGTTTAATTTTTCGGCTTAACTGGCTGACAAACAAATTTTTATGATTAAATTGATTGGGTGCCTGCTCTTTCTGCTGCCATTGGTGGCCACTTCTCAAGAAACAAAAAAAGAAAATCCTGTAACCTTTTATGGTTTTGTACGAAACGATTTCTACCTCGATACCTATAAAGGTCTGAATGCTTTCCAGGACGTTTTTTACCTCTTTCCAAACTATATCGGAACCGATGCCAACGGTAAAGATATCAATCAACAAACAACGGCCAATCTTATATCAGTCGTTACCAGGGGTGGTGTCAACATTAACGGACCCGAAATCTTTGGGGCAAAAACAACCGGTTGTATTGAAGTTGACTTTGCCGGAAAACCCGAAATATTCCTGGTCCGGCTTCGGAAAGCGTACACACTGTTTAGCTGGACGAAGACGAAATTGCTTATTGGACAGACGTGGCATCCGTTTTGGGGAAACGATGCCTTTCCCCGCATCGGAGCTTTAAATACAGGTTCGCCTTTTCAGCCTTTCAATCGTAGTCCGCAGGTACGACTTGACTACAAAACCGGCGCGTTTACACTATCTGCCACCGGATTATACCAACAACAATACTTATCGGTCGGACCTATTGGTTCATCGAATACCTATAAAAGAGATGCCGTGATACCCGAAACTGTTTTAAGTTTCGAATACAACAAAAAAGCGATCACCCTTGGTGCCGGAATCGACTTTAACAGGATCAAACCCCGTGTTTCGACTACTGGTAGCGATGCAAAAATATATGTGACCGATGAATGTCTGAACAGCACTTCCTTTGTGGGTTATGGAAAATATGCAAAAGGGAAACTAATGATGCTCCTGAAAGGATATTACGGTCAGAATATGGCACATCTGACAATGGTTGGGGGTTACGGCGTTGCAACCTACAACCCGCTGACCGGAAACGAGACGTACACCAACATCAACAGTTATTCGACCTTATTTAATATCACCTACGGTACCAAATGGAAACCGGGTCTGCTGATTGGTTATCTTGAAAACCTGGGTAGTTCCGATCCGTTGGCCAATAAAAGTGGAAAAGCCGATATCTGGGGATGTGGTACCAACATCATGAATATGTCGCGCGTGAGTCCTTCCATTTCGTACAGCGTTCCTAAATTTCTGCTTACCGCGGAATATGAACTGACAACAGCTGCTTACGGTGTTGGTACTCTCAACTTTGATGATGGGTTATATGCTGACACACATTCGGTGACAAATAATGGGATCAGGTTGATTATGACCTGGTTCTTTTAATATACGATTTATGTATTGGGAAAAAGAGTTAGAGGTTCTTGACCATAAAAATCTGGAGAAACTCCAGGCTGAACGTCTGATGAAGACGCTTCGTCAGGCAGTAAATTCACCTTATTATGGCAGGATACCCGAAATCAGTCACGCAATTAAAACGGGAATCAATTCGATTGAGCAGATCAGTGAACTTCCGTTTACAACCAAAGAGGATCTGAGGAAAGATTTCCCATGGGGATTTCTTTCAACGGATAAACGTGAAGTTGTCCGTTTGCACAGTTCAAGCGGAACAACCGGTAATCCGACCGTTGTATATCACAACCGTCACGACTTAAGCAGCTGGGCGAATTTAATGGCCCGTTCTCTTTTTGCAGCAGGCGTTCGCGATACCGATGTATTTCAGAATATGGCTGGTTACGGTCTGTTTACTGGTGGTCTCGGTTTTCAATATGGCGTTGAAATGTTGGGATGTCTGAGCATTCCTGCAGGGGCAGGGAACAGCCTTCGTCAGATAAAACTGATGCGCGACTACGGAACTACTGTTGCTCATGCGATTCCAAGTTACCTCGGACGCTTATACGATGTGTTTAAAGAGGAGGGACTCGATCCAAGAAAAGATACAAAACTACATACGTTGGTGATTGGCGCCGAACCTCATACGGAGGAACATCGTCAGCGCATTGAGGAGATGTTTGGCGTAAAAGCCTATAACTCATTTGGCCTTTCCGAAATGAATGGGCCTGGAGTGGCTTTTGAATGTACAGAGCAAAATGGTTTGCACATCTGGGAAGATGCCTATGTGGTCGAAATCATCGATCCAATTACCCTACAGCCGGTTGCTGACGGTGAAATTGGAGAGTTGGTAATGACGACACTCGACCGTGTTGCAATGCCTGTGATCCGCTATCGCACACGAGATCTAACACGATTCCTTCCCGGAGAATGTAAATGCGGACGCACCCATCGCCGGATAGACCGGATTGCAGGGCGTTCGGATGATATGTTTATCATGAAAGGTTGCAATGTATTTCCAATGCAGATCGAAGGGGTGCTGATGAAATTATCGGAGGTTGGCGATGATTACCGAATTTTGCTTGAAACGATTAATGATCAGGACGAAATGATTGTGGAAGTTGAAGTGAAAAAAGACTGGTTCAAAGGTGATCTTTCGTTTCTCGATAAACTTCAGAAGCATATCACGCACCTTATTCGCGACGAAGTGCTCGTCCGTCCGCTTATTAAACTCGTTGAACCGGGTTCGATACCCAAAACAGAAGGAAAAGCGGTCAGGGTTTTTGATCATCGGAAGAAATAAGGATTTTCGAAAAATGAAATATAGGAATCGGGTGAAATAGGAAGGATATTAAAGTTGAACCCTTGCAGGGCTCGCTCTTCATTGCTTCCTTGCCTCCGGTTTTCACCGGAGGTTATTTAAATTTACCCCGTTTCACGGGATTTGCACATAATAAAAGCCCTGAAGGGGTTGAATTTCAATAACCGTGGGTGCAACCCACGGAAAATGAAAAAAATAAGAATGCAGCCCTGAAAGGGTTGAATAATTTTAGAGTTGGATAAAGCAGAGCAAGGCTAAGGATTATTTCTTTCTAATTTGATTTAAGTATTATCGCAATAATATAACTGACTATGACATACCAGGTATCTATTTTTTTGGAGAACAAACTGGGACACCTCGAACGGGTGACTGCAGTTTTGAAAGAGGCGGAGATCAATATCCGTTCGCTGCACCTTAATCATACCGCCAACGGATGGGGCATCTTAAACCTCGTGGTTTCAAATCCTGAGTTGGCGTATCAACTTTTGAATGAAAACGGAATGTCGGCCGCGTTGCGCGAGATTGTGGTTGTTAAGATGACTGACAAACCCGGAGGTTTGGATGGACTCCTCAAAGATATTGTAAAGGCAGAAGTCAATTTCACAAATGCCTACGGACGGGTTGTAAACGATGGCGACAGTGCTTTCTTTGTAATTGATGTGCAGGATATTCCAGATGCAAGGACAAAACTGGCAAATGTAGGACTCGAAATTATTAAGGATCATCTTGTTTATGGCATTCAAAGTCATTCATAGTCATTAAGATGTCATTAATTGTCATTTAAAACCAACTTAATGATCAATAATGACCATTTAATGACTACTCAATGACCAACAATGACTATTTAATTTTAAAACTACTTACCGATGAAGAAAAATGATTTTTACTTTTTGATTTTGATCCTTGTGCTGTTCTGCCCGTTCTTTATTTCACCGGAAATCTACTCCGGTTATAAAACGACGAACGCGGCACACCCTTTTCTGATTGGATTTCTTAAATTTGCAATACTGGCGACAATGGGCGAGTCGATCGGATTGCGATTAAGGGAAGGCGTCTACAATAAAAAGGGATTTGGATTAATTCCACGCGCAATTGTCTGGGGCTTTTTGGGTATTACGATTGTGATGGCTTTTAAAATATTTTCGGCGGGTGCACCTGCATTTCTGAAATCACTTGGGATAGAAGGAGCTGCTGAATCACTGGGTGGTCCAATGTCGGGATTAAGAATATTAACGGCATTTACAATCAGTGTCACACTGAACCTGATCTATGCCCCTGTGATGATGACTCTTCATAAAATAACGGATACCCATATCATTAAGAATGGGGGTACAGTTGCCGGTTTGTTGAAACCGATAAAGATGGGTGACATCATTGCAAAACTTGACTGGAAAGTGCAGTGGAATTTTATTTTTAAGAAGACGATCCCTTTCTTCTGGATTCCGGCGCATACGATCACTTTCCTTTTGCCTGTGGAGTTTCAGGTGCTCTTTGCTGCATTATTGGGTATTGCACTGGGAGTTATCCTCTCTCTTGGCGTTTTAATGTCTAAAAAAGGTTAATCTTAATTATCAGGATATGATTTGGAACGAAAAAATTGAATGTGCAAGTCGCGAAGAGATGGAGATCCTCCAGTCTGAACGGTTGTGCGAAACGGTCAAACGTATTTATCACAATGTCCCGGCCTACCGGAAAAAAATGCAGGAGGTTGGACTTACTGCCTATGATATTCATGGTATCAGCGATCTTCATAAGCTTCCCTTTACTATAAAAACCGATTTGCGCGACAACTATCCATATGGGCTGTTTACAGTTCCGATGAGTGAAATTGTACGGTTACATGCTTCTTCCGGAACTACAGGAAAACCAATTGTCGTAGGTTATACGCGCAGGGATATTCAGATGTGGGCAGAAGTTGTAAGTCGTTCGCTTACGATGGCCGGAGTTCATCGCAATGATATTGTGCAGATCGCTTATGGATACGGACTGTTTACAGGTGGTTTGGGATTGCATTACGGGACTGAAAATATGGGTGCATCGGTGATTCCTATCTCAGGTGGGAATACCCACAAACAGGTTCAGTTAATGGAGGATTTCGGTAGCTCAGTCCTTTGCTGCACACCTTCTTATGCGCTCAACATTGCCGAGGTGATGAAAGAGATGAACGTGGATATTAAAAACCTCAAGCTGAGGGTCGGAATATTTGGTGCAGAACCGTGGTCAGAAGCAATGCGCAAAGACATAGAGGCCAAACTTGGAATCAAAGCAATTGATATTTACGGCCTTAGTGAAATAGTAGGACCCGGTGTTTCGTGCGAATGCGAGCATCAGTGCGGAATGCACATCAACGAAGATCATTTCCTTCCTGAAATTATTAATCCGGAGACGCTGGAACCGATGGCACCGGGAGAAATCGGTGAGTTGGTGTTTACAACGATAACCAAAGAAGGCATTCCGCTGATCAGGTACCGGACACGTGATCTTACACGACTTATTTACGATAAATGTGTCTGTGGACGTACACTCGTAAGAATGGAAAAATGTAAAGGACGTAGTGACGATATGTTGATAATCAGGGGTGTGAATGTCTTCCCGTCGCAGGTTGAATCTGTTCTGTTAAGCATGAGTGAAGTTGAACCGCATTACCTGATCATCGTTGATCGCGAAGGATCACTCGATAAGATGTCGTTGTTGGTTGAGGTTCAGGAGCAGTTTTTCTCGGATGAGATCAAAAAACTGGAGGATTTGCGGCTGAAGATTGCACGCAAACTCGATAGTGTACTTGGAATATCTGTTAATGTAAAATTGGTTGAACCAAAGACGATTGAAAGAACGGCTGGCAAGGCAAAACGGGTGATAGACAATCGCAAGATCTAAGAAGTTCATTTCCGATTTTAGTGCGTGTATATATATGAGAAAGATCCTCTTTTATTCGTAGGATTAACTTTAATTTTAAACGTTTTCAGGTTCTGAAACCGGCAGCTTTATTTTTTAATTTGATTCAAAATTTTAAAATTACAACAATATGCTGATCAAACAATTATCAATTTTTCTCGAAAACAAATCGGGACGTTTGCACGAAGTTTCTCAGATACTTGGCAGCAACGGAATCAATATGTCAGCCTTCTCGGTTGCCGATACATCGGAGTTTGGTATTTTGCGGCTGATTGTCTCTGATCCTGAGCTTGCGTGCAAAGTTTTGCGTGAAAATCAGTTTTCGGTTAGTCTCACAGATGTGGTTTGCCTTAACTGTCCCAACGAACCTGGAGCTTTGGCAAAGGCACTGCAAATATTGTCCGACAATAAGATTTCGATCGAATACCTGTATGCTTATTCAATGGGCGATTCAGCCAATGTCGTATTAAAACCGGACCAGCTGGAGGAATGCATCAAAGTTTTGCAAGCGCATCAAATGGAGCTTGTTAAGGCAAGCGAATTGTATAAAATCTGATTATAATGGATATTTAAGCATAAATCCCGGTATTCCCGGGATTTTTTTTAAATTGCGTCAAAAATTAACAAAGTCAGTTTTAATGAAAAAAGTTTCAATTCAAGGGATAAAAGGTTCGTTTCACGAAGATGCGGCTCGTCACTATTTTAGTGATGAGATTGAAATAGTTGAATGTAAATCGTTTCGGAGTGTTTGTGAATTCATTGATGCAGACAAGGTTGATTTTGCAGTGATGGCGATTGAAAATTCGATTGCCGGAAGTATTCTACAAAACTATTCATTGATACGCGATTATCACCTCCGTATCATCGGCGAAATCTATATCCATATTCAGATGAACCTGATGGCCCTGCCCGGAGTTCGGAAGAAAGACATCAGGGAGATCTATTCGCACCCGGTATCATTTCTTCAATGTGCAGAATATATAGAGAAATATTTTCCGAATGTTGAAACAAAGGAACTGGGAGACAATGCTGCTGTAGCTAAACTGATTGCCAAGGAGAAAATCACCTATGCTGCCGCCATCAGCAATCTGCGGTCGGCAGAATTGTATGGTCTTGAAGTACTTGAAAGAGGCGTGGAATCGAATAAGAAAAATTATACACGATTTCTGATACTGGCCAAACATGCGGTTTCATCTATAGAGGCCAATAAAGCTTCAATCTGTTTTGAAGTTGGCCATTTTCACGGCGCTTTGGCCAAAGTGTTGAATATCTTTGCTGAACATGAAATAAACCTTACTAAAATACAATCGTTGCCCATCATCGGAAAACCAAATGAATATTCATTTCATGTGGATGTTGAATGGGAATCGATTGCAAATTACGAAAAAGCAATACACAAGGTCCTGAAAAATGTCTCCAGTCTTGCAATACTTGGAGAATATGTAGCGGGAGAAGTATCTATACACAACCAATAAATATTTAGTTATGAGTAAAGTAGCTATTTTTTACGGACCGGAAAACGGAGCTGTTCACCGTGTAGCCAAGTTATTGGCGTCGAAAATTGAAAATCTAAAGCCGGATCTGATTCATGTAAATGAGGCAACCACAGATGATATGGTGCGTTATGATACCATCATTTTCGGGATATCGACAATTGGTCGCGACACCTGGGACCAGAAATTTGGAAATGTGGACTGGTCTAAATTTATGCCAACTGTATCATCATTCGATTTCACAGGTAAGAAAGTGGCCATTTTTGGTCTGGGCGATCACATCACTTACGCCTATCACTTTGTCAATTCAATGGGAATTCTTGCCAAAATTGTTGTTAAAAACGGGGGACAGTTATTGGGAAAAGTAGGTCCTGATGGTTACACTTTTCAGGATTCTGAAGCACTCGAAGCTGGTCAATTCCTTGGATTGCCACTTGATGAGGATTTCGAACCAGAGTTGACTGAGGATCGATTGTCTTGCTGGGTAGAACAGTTAAAAAAGGAGCTTTGAGCCAGATAAGCCAAAAGAACACGCCCATAAACCGTGAAGTAGTTGAGCGTAAAATAAAAGAACTCGAAGTACCCGAGATCGGGAATGCTTCCATTAGAGAAATTGTTCAGCTGGTCAGCAGCATCGAAGCTGTCACAGGTGATCGGTATATCCGTATGGAGATGGGTATTCCGGGTCTTCCACCTGCAAAAGTCGGTGTGGATGCGGAGATTGAAGCACTGCGTAACAACGTCGCTTCGGCCTATCCGCGCATCGATGGTATCCAACCATTGAAAGACGAAGCATCCCGTTTTGTGAAACTCTTCATGAATATTGAAGTGAAGCCCGAAGGTTGTATTCCGACCGTTGGTTCAATGGAAGGAAGTTATGCAGCTTTTTTGGTGTCTGCTAGTTGCCGGAAAGAGCGCGATACCGCACTTTTTATAGATCCCGGATTTCCTGTTCAGAAACAGCAGTTGCTTGTGATGGGACAGAAGTACGAAACTTTTGATGTGTTTGATTTTCGTGGCGAAAAATTGCGTGCAAAACTCGATTCCTATCTTTCGAAAGGAAATATCAATTGCATTGTTTATTCAAATCCAAATAATCCTTCATGGATCTGTTTTAATGACGAGGAACTCAAAATTATTGGTGATATTGCTAATCAGTATGATGTAGTCATAATTGAGGATCTTGCCTATTTTGGAATGGATTTCAGGCAGGATCTTTCCCGTCCAGGCGTTCCCCCTTACCAGGCTTCGGTTGCCAACTACACTGGCAACTATGTTTTAATGATTTCAAGTTCGAAAGTTTTTTCATATGCAGGTCAGCGCATCGGGATGATGGTGATCTCCGACGCATTGTATCATCGTCATTTTCCTTACCTTGAGGAGCGTTTAAAAGTTCATGGATTTGGCAATGCAGTTGTCCACAGGGCATTGTATTCATTGACGTCCGGCACCTCCCACTCGTCGCAATATGCTTTGGCTGCCATGTTTAAAGCAGCCAGCGACGGTACGTTCAATTTCATCGAAGATGTGAAGGAATATGGAGAAAAGGCGAAGATCATGAAGAAACTATTTACAGGCAATGGTTTTACGATTGTCTATGATAACGATCTTGGTCAGCCGATTGGTGATGGGTTTTACTTTACGATTGCTTATCCCGGAATGACCGGCTCGGAGCTTTTGCACAAATTGCTTTATTACGGAATCAGTGCTATTTCGCTGAGCAATACCGGTAGCACAAAAGAGGGATTGAGGGCTTGTGTTTCGCATGTGAAGAAAGATCAGTTTGGCGATCTGGAAATCAGGCTTCAGCAATTTCATGCTGATTATCATTTATAATCTGAACAGGTATGATTAGGTTTGCAGTCCCATTTAGAGGAGTTAATAACTAAATAAACACAAGAAAAAGATGGCAAAAGTCAGAGGCGCAGTAGTTGTCGACACCGAAGTGTGTAAAGGATGCAACCTTTGTGTGGTTGCTTGTCCGACACAAACTTTGGCGCTTAACCGCAATGTAAACAGCAAGGGATACCACTATTCTTATATGGAAAATCCCGAAAACTGCACTGGTTGTACAAATTGTTCCGCAGTTTGCCCCGATAGTTGCATCACCGTTTACCGTGCAAAAATCGAAATATAAAAATATTAGAAAATCCTGAATATGGGTGAGTTAAGATTAATGAAAGGGAATGAGGTAATTGCCGAGGCAGCAATCAGGTGTGGTTGCGACGCTTATTTCGGCTATCCGATTACCCCACAGTCAGAAGTGATGGAGACCTTAATGGCGCATCGTCCCTGGGAAGAAAGTGGAATGGTTGTTTTACAGGCCGAAAGTGAAATTGCTTCCATTCATATGGTTTATGGAGCCGCCGGTTCCGGAAAACGTGTGATGACTTCCTCTTCAAGTCCTGGTATCAGCCTGATGGCTGAAGGAATTTCATATATGGCAGGCGCCGAATTGCCTTGTGTGATTGTAAATGTGCAACGCGGCGGACCAGGTCTGGGAACGATTCAGCCTTCGCAGGCAGATTATAACCAGGCAACAAAAGGTGGCGGCCATGGCGACTATTCATTACTTGTCCTTGCTCCAGCTTCGGTACAAGAGATGCACGATTTTGTGGTGCTGGGTTTTGAACTCGCATTCAAATACCGTAATCCTGTGATGATCCTTGCAGACGGTGTTATTGGTCAGTTGATGGAGAAAGTAGTTTTGATTGATCAGCGCCCCCGTTGGACAAATGAGCAAATTGCTGAGATCTCAGGAAGCTGGGCTACCGTTGGAAAATTGGCAAGTCGTAAAAAACATATCATTACGTCCCTGGAGCTGGATTCTTCCATCATGGAACAGAATAATATCAGGCTTCAGGCAAAATACGGTCAGATGAAAGCCAAAGAAGTACGGTTTGAAGCCATTGAATGTGATGATGCTGAATATATAATGGTTGCATTTGGATCGGCAGCCCGCATTTGTCAGAAAACGGTGCAGATTGCCCGCAACAAGGGGATAAAGGTTGGTCTGATCCGTCCGATCACGCTTTTCCCGTTCCCGGAAGAAATTATTGCGGAATATGCCACAAAAGTGAAAGGTTTTCTTTCGGTTGAATTTAATGCCGGACAAATGGTCAATGATATTCGTCTGGCTGTCAATGGGAAAACTAAGGTTGAATATTTTGGAAGGATGGGAGGAATTGTTCCTAATCCTAACGAAGTTGCAGAAGCGCTTGAACAAAAACTTATAAGAGGATAATTATGCCTGAAGTAGCTCACAAAATCAACGAAATAATTAAGCCGGAGAACCTGGTTTATGCAAAATCACCCCTTCTGAACGACGATATCATGCATTATTGTCCCGGTTGCAGCCATGGTGTTGTGCACCGATTGATCGCAGAGGTGATTGACGAAATGGGAATACAGGAGCAAACGATTGGCGTTTCACCAGTTGGATGTGCTGTTTTTGCCTATAATTACATCGACATCGACTGGCAGGAAGCAGCCCACGGTCGTGCTCCGGCTGTTGCAACTGGAATAAAAAGGGTAATGCCAGAGAAAGTTGTTTTCACTTATCAGGGTGATGGCGACCTGGCAGCCATTGGAACAGCTGAGACTTTTCATGCTGTAAACCGTGGTGAGAATATCGTGATGATCTTTATAAACAACGGCATTTACGGTATGACCGGAGGTCAAATGGCTCCGACAACGTTGCTTGGTCAGGTAACAGCAACAACTCCTAATGGCAGAAAT
>Ga0209386_1000578_pt1 | contig 17375 bp, 19 predicted proteins | sample NGEPertwo_FD_184510 | JGI IMG/M metagenome (GOLD analysis project Ga0209386, IMG submission 184510) | Arctic peat soil microbial communities from the Barrow Environmental Observatory site, Barrow, Alaska, USA - NGEE Permafrost154B-two... | ecosystem: Environmental > Terrestrial > Soil > Wetlands...
GTGCTTGGCACCGTCCCGTAATAATCATCGTACCTCATCGGTGGAGACGTCGTTGGTAGAATTCAGATTCAGCATCTCATGACACATTGTAGCATCTGCGCTTTTCAGCGCAGATGTTTTTACTTTTTAACAATTTGTTGATAGGCAATATACGAATAAGCCATCGGGACAATTGAAATGACAGCAACAATGATAATGAACCCAATTCCATTAATAGTAGTTCCTGAGAAGGCTAACATTATATTAATGATACCGCCTAACACCCACAATGGAGCAGCCATTCTATGGGTTTTCCTCCATACTTCTTCACTGGCCAACGTCCAGGGAGTCTTTATCCCTACAAAATAGTTATGCTTAACTCGCCCCATCACATTTCCGATGAAGATAAAGAGCAAGGAGACCATGATTTGAATAAAGATGGGTTTATTAACTATAGACCCTGTGGCAATCAGAAGGGTCATAACTTCCGTTCCTAAGAAAAACAAAATTAATAAATACTTGAGAAATTGGTAAGTTGACTTAAATTGGTCATAGTTCTTTTTTTTAGGATCAATATGAGGAAGAACAAGAAACATTAAATATGTTGCTAAACTAATCGCAGGTAGCCCAAACGCACCAAACAATCTACCCCCATACCCGTTCACTTCTCCATTCATGTTCCAATGCGTAGGTACTTTGTCTGGTAGCGAGGGATAGAAATAGGCTCCCAGTGAGAATCCTAAAAGAATCAGAATTAAGATCATCCAATCATTCTTCAAAATATTACTTATCTTTGGCATCTTCTTTACCTCCTTCGTTCACATTGGTTGTGTTGAAAAACCATTTTACTACCTCTTGGAATACTGTCGTATTCAGCGAATAATATATGTGTTGTCCCTTTCTAACATCCGTCACCAGCAATGCTTGTTTCAACGCATTAAGATGATGAGAAATACTCGGCTTAGTCATATCAAATTGTTCCGCTATTTCACCAGCTGTCATATCTCGTTCTTTGAGTAGTAGAATAATCTTTCGCCTAGTCGGATCTGCAAGGGCTTTGAATGGCAAATTAAGCATGACCGTTTATCCTCCCCCATTGCTACTATTAGATGTTTATCTAATCATTTAATAGTAGCATAGCCTATTTTTTACTAAAAGTATATACATGTTCATTTATCTTTTTTGTGGTATTATAATCCGACAACGAGGTATTATAATACCATAGCAAGGTATTAATAATATCAAACATGACTTAGGAGGAATTCGCAGTGAAAAAACTCATCCGATTATCTTTACTTGCCTTCTTATTGTCTTCCGTCTTTCTGCTAGTCGGGTGCAATAAATCAGCACAGCCACCGCTCCCAGAAAGTAAACCAAGCGAGACTGCAACTCCCGAGAAAACCCCCTCTGATCCTCCAGCGAAAGAAGTTGTTCCAGCTGCGACACCTGGAGATTTTTTCCCCGTGGTTGCTAACTCTACCTGGGAGTATCAAGGGGAAGGGAACGAATATGCCACATTCAATCGCAAGATTGTATTCACGGGCGACAATTTAGCCCAAATTCGTGAAGATAACGGCGGAACGGTTAGTGCTTCTGTTTTCAAGATCTCCTCAGATGCAGTCACCAGGATCTTCTTCATCGGTGAAGCCTACGAGCAAAAGAATCACCTCAAGAGCCCCTCAAATCAAAACCTTATTATCTTAAAGGCTCCCCTTAAAGTGGGGACAAAGTGGAATGAACCCAATGGAACTAGAGAAATTGTAGATCTCAATGCGACTGTCGCGACTCCTGCAGGGACTTTCGCCCAATGTTTGAAGGTTAAAATTACTAATGATAATTCTACCCTCTACGAATACTTCAAAAGCGGTATTGGCATGGTTAAACGAGAATTTATATCTGGTGATTCCAAGGTCACCTCTAGCTTAAAAAATCATACCTAGTATAATCTTAGGCAAGGATTATCTCATAAATATAGGCTAGTTAGCTCTATATTTAGAGCTAACTAGCCTATATTGGTTTGGTAAATGGCACTTATAACAAGCAGCCTGCTAAGAGCTTCTGTATTTTGATATATTTACTCTCTGCCTCATCTTCATCAATAAACCACTCTGCTCCCTGCTCTGGAGATTTGCTGTTATAGGTATGGATTAAACCCCCATCAAGAATCCCCTTGCCCCACGCCACAAAATACTGGGCTGAGGAATTCACGGGACTGACTCCAGAACCAAAATAAATAGGGGTACCGTTGATTTCTGTGCTCTCAAAGATATTGGCCTTAGTCGTTCCACATGGATTATCCATCGCACCTACCTACTTCCTTCATCTAATATTTAGACTGACTTCTCAATTATTTCCTAGACATTCAGCTTCTTAATACTTTCATATCTAGGACAAATAGTCTATAATAACCTTGTAAAAAATTCGAGTGAACTCGTTCAACTAAAGATTAAATGACAGAAATAAAGTCCTAAGAGGAGGAACTTAATGTTTACTCAGGCTTACACACCTGAACAATCTGCCTTCGGTAAACTAGAGAACGATCGAGACGTGCTTATTCTTTACGTCAAAGAGTTTTGTGAGCAGGTCAAGGCTGTCAATCAGTCAGGTCTCTCTGAATATACCTATAATTGGTTTGCAACTGAGCAGAAAGACGCCTATGTCCTTCAAATAACGTGGGAAAACGAGATCAACATTGCTATCCGGTTTAACTCTCAGCATTTTGGCCTTATCGGCCAATTAATTGAACCTAAAGATGTTATCCTGACGACGAGCCCGATCTCTAACCTTATGGAAAAGGCGCAAAAAAGTGATTATAACTTTCTTGAATTCAACGATGTGCTCACCTTTAGCCATTTATCCTTTGCTGTTCCAAGTGTGGAGTATGAAAATTGATTTAACTCTTTAGGCCTTCACCTAAACATTTCAGAATTCAACCCTATTACCGGACAGATTCAGCTGTCAAGTAATAAGGTTTGAAAATATTAACAAGAGTTCAACGTTTCACTCGTCTTTTGACGCTGGGATAACGGGCAAGGTCTGTGTGAGGAAGAAATTTGCTGCCACTAAATTTCTCCATGAAAGTGTTATTGGCATTTAGCTCGAAATAAGTAACCTTTGCCGCGATCGCTTCTGCCTCCAGACGCTTGGGGCGAGATAGAAGTATTTGGCGAGCTGCCTCTCCTGAACTATTCCCCAGACGCACGATGGCCGAGCGCGGAAGGTCAGGATATAAACCAATTGTTATAGCCGATTCGATCGGCAAATACTGCCCAAACGCCCCTGCAGCATAGAAGTGCTTCATTTCTTGCCAAGCACACCCAACGTTCTCCATTAACAGATCGGTAGCAGCATTGACCGCTCCTTTTGTGGCCATGAAGTTATTAATATCGATCTGCGTAACGACAATGTCTTCTCCGGCGGCAGTCTCTTTTGCCGGAACAACTACATAAGCCTCCAAACCTTTCTCGAAATGGGCATTCCTGTCAACAATGCCATCCAGAAAAAGCTCTGCCAAGGTGTCAACCAGTCCCGAGCCGCAGATGCCCCGCGCCGGCATATCAGCCACAGTGGTATACTGTACTTGGCCCGTCACCGGATCTATGGAAACGTGATCCACTGCTCCCGGTTCTGCCCGCATACCGAAGGCTGTGACACCGCCTTCCAGAGCCGGTCCAGCTGCTCCTGCACAGGCGACAAGCCAGTCTTCGTTACCCATAACAATCTCCCCATTGGTGCCGATATCGACAAATAATGAGACGTCTGACTGCTTGTGCATGCCACTCACGAGAATCCCGCCGATGACATCGCCCCCAAGGTAACTTCCAATGCTTGGCAGACAATAAACTGGCGCAAGAGGATTAATGTCAATCCCAAGTTCTCCTGCAGGAATCAAACCTGGATTGTTCACGCTTGGCGTATATGGATCTCGGCAAATAGACGCAGGGTCTAAACCCAGCAAGAGATGGATCATCGTTGTATTGGCGCCGATGGCCACAGCCGTGATCTTCTCCGTCTCCATTGGTAGGGGGCAAAGGAGTTTAATTAGACGATTTAGAGTATCTAAAACCGCTTTCTGCAGACGGGCTAGGCCACCAGGTTCAGCAGCATGACGAATGCGGTTCAGTATGTCCTCCCCAAGTATAACTTGATCGTTATAGTCCGCTGCGTGGCCAAGAACTTTACCGTCACACAGATCCACTAGGTATACCACCACCGTTGTCGTACCAATATCAATGGCCAACCCGAATTGTTCCTTGGTAGTATCGCCGGATTCTAACTGAATTAATTCCCATCCGTTGCCCATCTCCGCTAAGGTGGCGGTGACCTTCCAATCGGCTCCACGACAAAGGCTCGGCAGCTTGCGCATCAGTGATAGGGGCACCGAGACATTGTCGTAGCTTTGTTCGAGCATTTGACGCACTTGATCGACATCTGCCCGATTATCTCTTGGACTTGGTGGCGTGAGGGACAGAAACACTTTTCGGGTGAGGGGTTCAAGGGTGGTGAGGGTTGTCTGTACCTGCTCTGATAAGATGACTGGTTTGACTGACATATTACTACCTTCCTTTTTCAATTTTATAGTCATGTTTATGCATTAAAGAAAATTGTCTAAGACTTTAAGGAAATACTTTTTGCACTATAATACCCGATTAGAATTGCAATGGGCATCATCACAAGCCCCCCCAACCAGGCTTGAGTCCTAATGACGACCACTAATCCTAGAAATAACTGCCCAGGCAAAGCCATCAAAAAGATGGATTTCCTGGCCGCTGGCACTTTAGTTTCTGAAAGCCAAGGGAATAAACAGACAAAGGGATTGTTAATTGCTACTCTCCATAACGCCCCAATAAAACCAGTTATCATGAGTGAAAAAGCGACCCAAAGAAGCCATCCATAGTCCGAGGGAAAGAGGATCATGGCCACAATGCTTGTCCCCAAAATTTTGAAGTAACCTGTGACGTCTTTCTCCTGTCGCGACTCAGCTTTGAGAAACATCTCCACCAAGCCGTTCACAGGGGTGCGTTTCTTGAAAAGTAGGTTTGAGCTTCTGAAGAATAATGGGCGTTTCCTGGTGAACATGGGCTTTTTCTCATACGTTCCCATGTTCTGTAGGAGAAGTTTGACTAACCGTAACCTGGCATTCTTTTCTCGAACGACATCTTGAAAAAAAGTTCCCCGCAAGGTTACTCGTTTAAATAAAAGCCCAACGAATACCCCAGAAAGCACGATCAGTGACAGATAAAACAAGACCGAGTGGCTCATAAGGTAATAAACGCTTTGCCTCCAGTAAATACCTGCCATGATCATCAGGACTATTTTAACGAGCTTTTGAATCCAACCCATAAATCGCAGCTCAACGAATTGCTTGGAAATCCCCATGCAAGTCTTAAATCCGCTCGTGAACAAGGTCATCCAAACAATTTCCCGTGGTGAAACCCCGTAGTGTAATAAAAATGGTGCCAAGATGAGGAACCAGAGGATGCTAGTGAGAACGTTATAACCTATGGTATACCCTAAACTAAGCTTTATTAGCGGATGAATCCATGACTTTTTCTGCAATAGAAAAAGCTGGTCTGCTGCTTCCAAAAAGATGCGCGTTGTACCCACCCAAGTGAAGAAAAAAGTAACCCCAAAAAATGCATTGAGATTCACATAGATTAGCCAACTTGGCATTTCTCGCCACCAACCAAGATACTCGTAGATAAAAATACCTAGAAAAGGAATCACGATGTATAAGGCCACGACCCAATCAACAGCCGTCTTCCATGCCTCGTACTGATATTTCCAGTCTGAAGCGAGCCTCTGCCACAAGAGTTTTGGCACAGTGATCATGAAGTACTCTCCACAAGTTGATCAAAACAGTCAAATAAAGAACCCTCTGGCAACTGGCATTGCTCTCTAATCTCCACCAGGGTTCCTCGGGTTAGGACCGTCCCAGCGTTCATCAAGACAAACGAACTACATATCTTTTCCGCAGTATCCAGAATGTGAGTACACATTAACACCCCGGCGCCTTGAGCTCTCGCTTGGTCCAAAAGCGCAAGGAAATCTTTCGTACCCCTGGGGTCCAAGCCCATGAAGGGTTCATCCACCACATAAACTGCTGGTTCCAGCAAAAAACCCAAGATAAGCATTACCTTTTGTTGCATGCCCTTCGAAAAAGTACCTGGTAAGTGGTGCTTTACCTCTGTCAATCGAAAAAGCTTAAGAAGTTCCTCAGCTTTAGGTACGAAGATTTCGCGATCCATTTCATAGGCAGCAGCAGCTAGCTCCAAATGTTCCCAAAGTGTCAACCCATCATAGAGTACAGGTTGTTCTGGAATATACGCGCAAGTTTTATTTTTTCCTGCGATTTCGACCTTGCCCACCATAACCGGCAGCAACCCCAAGATCCCCTTGATGGTCGTGCTTTTGCCTGCACCATTGGGCCCAATGAGCCCCACCATTTCACCGGATTTCACAGACAAGGTTACGGCCTTAATAACATCTGCCTTTTTACCAGAATACCCCGCATGGTCAATGGTTACGTTCAGTAATTCCACAATTGATCTCCTTTTTAGGTATTATGAATTTTTCCGTATTCCAGATCATGCTTTAAAATTAAATTTGGATACAAAAAAAGCTACCTTATAAAGGATAGCTCAAATATTATCGTTAAATGCATCATACTCTACCATCCTTCAGTATTGATCATTAAACTCTATACCCGCTCTTTTCGAGACATACTGCCTTACTATAGTCTGTCAACATCTTACAGACTATAGTATATTACCTATTTTAACTAATTATTTCGTAATTGTCTATAACGAATCACTTATAAATGCAGTGCAGATAGATCGACCTTGGGTACTAACCCTTCTTTTGCAGCCCTACTTAACAAGGCTTCTACCGCTTTGTAACCTGACTGTCCTATATTTTCTGTAAGCTCGTTTACGTATAGCTTAATGTGGGCTTGAGTTACTTCAGTGGACAGCTCCTGGCTGTGGTTAAGGATGTACTCCTTCGACTCCTCCGGGTGTGCCCATGCGTATTTAACCGATGCCTGAATCCAGCCAGTGATTGCCGATAGATCCATTGACCGTCGAGCAACTATCGCTCCTAGCGGGATCGGCAGGCTAGTGTCTTGCTCCCACCAACTGCCTAAGTCAGCTAAGAGTTTCAGTCCATATGAAGGATAGGTGAAGCGTGCTTCGTGGATCACAAGCCCCGCATCAACTAAGCCATCACGCACCGCTGGCATAATCTCGTTAAACGGCAGAACGACTATATCGCCCACTCCCCCATGCACATGTTGAGCTGCCCATAACCTAAAGAGCAAATAGGCGGTGGATCGTTCACTTGGAACCGCCACCCGCCTGCCTGATAAACTCGCGGGATCACTGTTATTACCTGCTCTATTTGACGTTAGCACCAGTGGACCGCAGCCCTTACCGAGCGCACCCCCGCAGGGCAACAGTGCATACTCAGACAATACCCACGGTAGCGCCGCGTAGGAGATCTTGACTACATCCGGTCCGTCGGGACCCGCCGCCAAAGTATTCGTGATGTCGATATCCGCGTAGGTTACGTCAAGAGAAGGTGCCCCAGGTATCAGTCCGTGTACCCAGGCGTGAAAAACAAACGTGTCATTGGGGCATGGTGAGATTGCAATTTTCAAAATAATACCTCCGTTAATACTGTGCTAGCGGCTTCCAGAACGTCCAAAGCCTCTTTGATTCGCCATACAGAGTGATCACGTGGACCGACCATGTTTGAGATCGCGCGAATCTCCAGAACAGGTAACCCTTGATCAAGGGCTGCGACGCCAACACCATATCCCTCCATCGCCTCGGCGGTGGCGCTCGGTATTCTAGCCGCCAGTTCTAAACCTCTTGCAGCTGTACCCGTAACAGTGGATACCGTGAGCACCGGGCCTTTATTTACAGTCAGATTAGCCACTATTAATGCCCCCGCAACACGCTCCACTAGGCCAGCGTCCATCTGAATTTGGGTGTGGCCAAATCCCAGCTCCTCTACACTTTGAAAACCTTCCAAAGTCTCTGCTCCCAAGTCAGCGACGACGATCTTGTTCGCTACCACGAGTGACCCCACCTCAGTTTTACCGGGAAAACCCCCACCAATACCAGCGCTAATAACCAAACTGTACTTGATTTTAGCTAATGCCCTTGCCGTAGTCACTGCAGCAACGACCGCGCCGACCCCTCCCACCAAGACATCAAATCTTGTATCGCCATGTAGACCTCGTAACACCGCATCCATCTCCCCTGAGACGGCGGTGATTATGAGGACACGCCTTTCAGATGGCTGTCTGAAAGGAATGACTCTATGTGATTTTTCTTCTATTTGTTCTGAATTCAAGTGCCTACTCCCCTGAATAGATCTCATATTCTTGATCTAATCCTATTCATCCATTAGTATAACTGATTAAGTCACTAATGTGAAAATTTTTATAAAAACTATAGAAAAAATGATTTGGCTGGCCCTCTAATTATCAAGGGGCAAGTCAAATCATTTTCTTGGTTTTATTTTTACAAGTTTTTTCATAAATATCATAAGTTAGTACGAAATACGACGATGCGGGAGCTTCTTAATTAACATCAATGGAATAGGAGAGCTATTGATTAAACAACCGAAAAGTAAAACTTTCAAAGTAGTTAGACCTCGTGTACCCATAATGATTAAATTATATGCATTTTTTGCTGCATAGTCATAAAGTGCTTCTACAGTATCAGAAATACCTGGCTTACAATAGATAACTACATGACTAATATCCTCTACTCTTTCTGAAAATACTTCGTTCGTTTCGGAAATAATCTCATTATAGTTGTTCTTTACAGAGAAATGAGATTCATCAAGCACACGTTTCATCCAATCCGTGGATGCACTTATTGGCCAACCAACTCCAATTCCCGGGGCATTACTTTTTACTATAGCCCAATTAACTAGTTCTTTTGTATCCGTCCAAGTATATTCCGAAATCTCAGAATCTTGACAACCTTCTTGTACCTCTACTACGGTCAAGTGCATATTAGGCATATTTTTCAACAGTGTTGCAGTATGTACTGCTGCATAAAAGGCCTGCTGCGAGTCATCAAAGTAGAGGAGTACGTTAAACTTAGGATTACTCATATCAAGTACCCCTTTCATAAAAAGAAGCGTTAATGTGCGTTTAGGTAGCTTTTGTTGAAACTAACGGTCCTTTAATCCAAATATTAAGCCCATCCTTGTTTTCTATAAACTTTTCAGCTAATTCCCCACCAACATAGCTAAAGTAATTCTCGTCGTCTTTCCGAGTGAAATAATTGAGAGTGTTAATAAAATTAGCACTCTCTCCAACTCGATGTAGCAAGGGGATAACATTCGTTTTCCTAATATCAAAGTTTTCGATTGATCTTTCAAATTCCACTCCTAAGTTTGAATTACTCCAAGCCTTTGGCCCTTTTTCAGGTTTTATTTCATACACACGTCTTAAGAATTCAAAGGGAAAAGCACCTAAGGCAAATAGAATTTTCGGTTTATGTTTAGATACAATATCCCTAAATAGCTCAATATCCTCAGTTACACCAGGTCCCCACCAATTTAATGTATTGGGAATATCGTCGCTACTGCTAACAGCACTCCTGAAATAAATATTCTCAGTTTCAATTCTAGTATTCATATTTCTATATACTTTGTCTTGAATTTCGTCTAATACAGGTGACCAGTTATCATGGCTAATCGGGTGTTTTGGATTAAATAATACCCAAATTGGAAAACTTCTTTCTCCAGACTCTCTTATCATCTCTCAACCCCCTTACTAACCGCGTATGATATACGAAAAATAAAATGATATGAAAATGTCTTCCTCTTCAAGCTAAATTAAGAAACCTTTTGCTGCAACTAATGAAGCATTGCGCCACTGGTTGTAGCAAAAGGTTAAGCCTCATGATCAAGATAACTTATAGCCCATTGGTTGTTCACTCTTAAGTTAAGCTGCCTTCTTCTTCGGTTTTCCGATGACAATACCCAGACCATCAAACATGTAATAGAGTCCAAAGCCGTACCAAATTGTGTATATAAGGTAGAAGCAGAGGAGGAATGCAAGAGTGGCTTTATAATCGCTAACCTTCTTAATTTCAACTCCGTAGTAGTTGTAGGCCGGTTCAAGAGCTTTTTGTCGCACTTTAATCAAGTCGAATTTTTGTTGAAACTGCGCTTTAGTTTTCATTGCAGCGTCAATTTCCATTAAAGAATTGTTCCAGTTGTTGGTTGCTTCACGGCCATCGTAACCGTATTTTGTTTCCAATGCTTTACTGTCATTGTTATACATGAAATCGCTGTCGGCCACAACGGCGCCGAGAATTTTTCCTAAATCGCCGTCAATTGTCACCGAAGATTCCTTAACAGTCACAGCCGCACCAGCTGTAGTATACAATTTACTCCATTTTACGGCATCTTCAGGTGATGAAGCTTTAACAGTCAAGTTAATGTTTTTCCCAATTTGACCATCCGCAATAGTTTGAGCGTCCTTGATGAAATAGGCAGAGCCCTTAGACAAGGAGTTAAACATATCATCTGCATATTGCAGACCATTCCTGCCGTTACCGAAGATTGGGGACATCATACCAACGTAAATCAGTACAAAACTCAGAAGCATTACAACTCCAATGGTAAATTTCTTTTTGTTTCGAACTAAACTCATTGAGATACGCCTCCTTTTGCTGGCTTATCATAATTATCAGAATCAGCCCGAAGTTTCGGTATATTAACAATAAATGTACCAATGATCCAAGCACCGAAGATGATAATTAGCCCGAAGAATAACCATACTCCTATCGTGTTAATTAACGTGCCAGAAGATGGGGACAGGCTGATATAGCCCATCTTCGCCAATTTTTGAGGCAGAGCGAATAGTCTGTTGACAAAACCTGCTAATATGGCAATTGCATAAAAGGCTTTGATATGCGTACTGGGAACCACCTGGGTGGTGATTGCACCTATTTGAATCCCGAATAACGAGCCCAGCAACATGCCCATGGCTAGTGTGTAGAACACATAACCGTATATGGCGTACTGTGCAATGGAACCATAACCCGCTGTAAAGATAATTTGAAAGATATCTGTGCCCACAGTGGTTGCGGTCGAAATCCCCAGTCCATAAACAAACATTGGGAAGGTAACGAAACCGCCGCCAACTCCTAGTATAGATGCTAAAAGACCCGTCACAGATCCGCAAAGAGCTACAAAAACGCCGGATATCTTTCTCCCGCCTGGGACTACGTGCTCATCAAATTTAATCATAGGAGCAAGATTAATGGATTGCAACTTAGCTCCTAAGGCTGGCATTTTCTCTGGACCGCCGTGAACGTCGCCCCCGTCCTTAGAAGCGTTCTTCCTACTAGCAACATACTCACTCATAGCGAAGATGCCCAAGAATCCCAGCAGAACGACGTATATAGCACTTATTACGAAATCGCTCATAATAGGGTTATAGTTATATAATGCACGATTTAACGTACCACCGCCTGTGACCCCCAGTGTAGAACCAACCAGAAAGGCAAGTGCAAGGCCCACATGAACGTTCCCCATTTTCTTGTGTAGGGTGGTACCCATAATAGCTTTGGCAAAGATATGAAACATGTCAGTACCTACTGCCAATATACCCTTTACTCCCATGCTCATCAATGCCGGTGTGATGACGAATCCCCCCCCTGCCCCTATACACCCGGTAATAAGGCCAGCTATGAGACCCACGCCTATGGAACCATAAAAAGTGATAGGTGAAAAGTAAGACGGTCCAAAGGCTGATTTGCCGCCTATAAAGGCCGGTAGGGCTGATGCCGCATGGGCCATTGCAGGAATGAGTAAGGGTAGGGCCAGCACAAACAGGATCAATAGTTTCTTTTTGTTTCTAACAATTTCTAGAGATGTTTCGATCTCCCACTGGGCATGAGCTCTGGAAGCGTCCATTAAAGACTCGTATAATCTTTTCATTAGTGGTTTCCCTCCTCCATTGATCTTCTCTTCAGTTGGAGCTTAAAATTTAGTTATTACTCCTCGTGCACTTTATGATATAATAACTAATGTGGAAATTCTTTAGCGGCCTTTTAGGGCTGCTTTTTTTCTTAAAGAGGTACCGCTTTCATAGCTACAAAGGATAGAATGCTCCGGTCCTCCTCAATTGTATGGTCTTCACAGGACTAAAAATAATTTGCTCTCCTTTCCTTTCCTTTCCTTTCCTTTCCTTTCCTTTCCTTTCCATTAATTATTTTGTTCACAAGTTAAGAGTAGCATCTCATTCCAAAGCTGTCTATAGCGCAAACGCATCACCACAATCACTAATATCTATACCCATCACGTGTACTATTGTCTAATTTTGTCTAATTATGTCTAAATTTAAGGTAATTGCAAGATGTACAAGCAGGGTTACTCCTTTATCTACTTTATCTATATCCTCATAATTCTAAAACCATAGAAATTTCATTACAGAGTTAATGATTGCCCAATAACTTTGTTCTTTGATATTTTAGAGGAGAAAATGAGCAAAGGCGCATCCTTATGCCCTTTTATTATTTCAGTCGCATGAATTCGTGTGATTACATTCTTGCTTGCTTAATTAATCTTTTAACCGTACTTTATTTAATACAAAACCAATTCGTGTTAATACAAATTTCTAATGACTTACTTATACAAAATTAGAAGGAATAATTAAAAAACTGCAGTTAATCCTTAAAAATTAAGTTTTCCTAACGCAAAAAGAAGTGTAGCGATGTGCTACACTTCTCATGAATCTCATGGTTCCTTAGTAAACTCGTTCAACTAAAGATTAATACAGGTTAATCCAATCGTTAGACTCCCACTTCTATAATTGGGAGTGGTACCCCGTTACCCTGCTTCGGTGGGGGTAGAATCCGCCACCGAAGTCTCGATGTTCAACTTTAGTTGAACGAGTTCACTTCTTGTCATTTCAGGATGATCTTCATATTTAGTAGACAAGCTCATTAAACTTAGATTCATCCATATCTAATACCCTGGTGATGCGACTAAGGAGCCTCTGGAGAAAATATTGTAGTGATTGAAATCTATTACTCCGCTCATCCATGATTCTGAAATTACCTTAATTTTCATTTCGCCTGTATCATCTCGGATTGGGCAAGTTATTTTAATAATAAAGACTTCTTCTGAGGGGCTACCCCCTAGTTCCCCAGTCATTAGTATGGCAACGTCAGTTGGTAAATGATTCAATTCCTCCTGACTAAAGGGCACATCAGGTCTGATCTGCAAAGTCGCATTAAACGATCGTTTGATCATACCCTCTTGCAGAACTGTACCAACACTTGTGCTAAGAGTGGCTACTGAACGTCTTGCCTGGACTCTATTATTATATATCTCATACTTAAAATTACGATCGTACTCTGTTTGATATACTCGTACAACCTTTAAGAACTTGCCCCTAGTGCACCTTACCCCGTAAGCAAGGGATTCCTCTCTCATAATTAACCCTCCTTCAATAATAGAGCTTAATTTTTCGAGATTTTTCTGACTGCTTGCATTTCTAATGAAAAGTGATTAAATTTCTTAGCGCCCTTTTGAGGCTGCTTTTTTTAGGCAATGGAAAATTTGGTTACAATACCTCTAGGGGAAACACCGTCGCGAGGAAAGAGGATAGATGCTATGAAAAACGCAAAAGAGTCTTTAGAGCTACTAATAGGATTTGAAGAAAAGTATTGTAAATCATCAAAGCTAATTAACTCTCAAATGATGTATTGGTATTACAAAGTTCTGGGAAATAAATCATGGAAAGAAGTGGTTCCGGAAATTGATGACTGGGTTTATCACTATGAGCATTTCTTGGATTGCGGTGGAGATCCGTACCAGTTAAAACAAGGAGGGGTTTTTCTAGGACAGTACTTTTAAGGGAAATAGATAGGGTTAAGACGATCTTACTTCGCCCTCTTGACGTACTCCTCTGAAATTCGTAACCGACTCTAGTAGTGTACATGCGGCTGACTTCTGTAACCCAGAGCCGATTTCACAATTCAGATCTGTTCTGACTCTCTCTACATCTAGGGCTGAAGAAGCATAAATCTTAATATCCGAACTAAAAACAGTCTCTGCTTCGATAATCAGATTGTCTAACCTTGAGATTTTATCAGGCCTTTCTCCGCTGATTGAGACGCTTCCACCGGCTTCATTTACAATCCTAATAAACGTCTTCAAAGCATGGAGAGATGTGAAATCAATAGTAGCCACATACTTAACTTCCATTGTCCATCTCCTTCACTTCATCCATACATTTAGGCTATCCTTGTTCTCTATAATCCTCTCAGCTATCTTTGTTCCTACATGACGAAAGTATTGTTCACGGTCATTGCCGTCGAAATAATTACGCGTTTCTATGAATTTATCACTGTCATTCACTCGCCGAAGTAAGGGAATCATATTAGTTTGATTCACATCAAAATCAGCAAGTGATTTTTCAAATTCATCTCTAATTATAGAAGAACTCCAGTACTTAGGCCCTTTTTCTGGTGTGATCTCGAAGACACGTCTCAGAAATTCAAATGGAAATGCCCCAAAAGAGATTATCATCTTCGGTTTGTATTCTATAACTAGTTCTCTCAGCAACTTTATTTCTGAGGCTACTTCGTTTCCCCACCAATTCTGTGTATTAGGGACTACTCCACAATCACTGACAACACTCCTAATGTAAATATTAGTAGTATCAATTCTGTCGTGTATTTCCCTGTATGCTTTGTCCTGTATCACATCTAAGACATGTTTCCAAATGTCATTCACAACAGATAGGTATTTTGGATTAACTAACAGCCAAATTGGATAGTTTATATCTCCTGAATCTCTGTCAACCAAAGGTACATATTTATCCTTAGTAAATCCAGACATCCAATCTCCTCCTTTCTTTAGTTTGTGATAATATATTTCATTACGATTAAATTTCTTAGCGGCCTTTAGAGACTGCTTTTTTATTTTATATTTAACACTGATACACCTCAATCAACGATCCAGGTATATCAATGTTAAGACTGTACTATTTCAGGAGGGCAGGCATTCCTATGATAGGCCAGTAGGTATAAGTCATAACTACCAAAAGGCCCATTATAACTGCACTGGCAGGGATACCACTCACGAAGAATTCACCTGTAGTAAACTGTTTAGATTCATAGGCAATTGCGTTAGGAGCTGCCCCAATCAGCAGTAAGAAAGGCATCCCAGCCATTGCTGTGGCTCCGTAGAGAACAAGTTCAGGATTGACACCTAAATACTGAGCCATTACGAGGGCAACCGGTAGGGTAATAGCTATAGCCGCTACATTCATAATAAAGTTCGTCATAAGCAACACTAGGAAACAAACTGCGAGTAAGAATACTAACCAGTGTGCACCCACTATCAATGATAACCACTTAATAGCGATCCACTGAGCAGCACCCGTTTCCCATAAGCAGAAACCAATACTCATGGCCCCGGAAAAGAGTAGGACGATATTCCATGGAATTTTCTTTTCTAAATCGTCTACTGTCAAAACATTAGATAGGAAGAAGAGTATACCAGCCATCAGCAATGGAACTGATCGATCCATGCCCTTTAAAGCTGGAATAATGGATTGCAACACAAGCAGGGCAAGAGCACCTGCAACAACAACGCTTACAAATATTTCCTTGCTGTTAATACGTCCGAGTTTTTCATACTCCGTTCTAGCCTTATTGCGTAAACCAGGAATCGAGGATTTTTCAGGCTTATATATGACCATTATTAATGCCCATATTAGAAATACGCTAGCCCAACCAAACGGAGCCAAATGAAGGGAAAAGTCGACAAACGAAACTTCTTTACCCGTAAACTGAGTATAGAAGCCGACTGCCGCGGGGTTACGAGCACCGCCCAGGAGGGTACAGATACTTCCTGCACCAGCAGTGTAGGCCATCCCAATGAACAAAGCCTTACCAAACTTGGTGGGTTTACCATCAGCGTTATCATCACCATTATACAAGGCTAGAATAGTCACTAAAATTGGAAACATAGTTGCTGCTACGGCAGTATGGGCCATGATGTGGGTTAATAATGCGGTTATTACAAATACCCCTAATAATATTGTTCTGGTATTTTCGCCAACCACGATCAACATTTTATAGGCGATTCTTTTAGTAATTCCTGACTTGGTGAAAGCTAGCCCTATGAGTAGAGAGCCTAAAATAAACACTACGGTCGGATCCATGAAATCTCTAAACGCTTCCTTCGCTGGACGTATTAGAAATAAAGCTTGAACAACACCAATCATTAGACTGGTAACACCGATGGCAGTTACCTCAAATACCCACCAAATACTAGCCAGGAAGAATAAACCAATGGCTGCTTTTGCTTGTTGGCTTAACCCAAAGGATTTACCAGAAGGATCGATCGCGGGTCCAAACTGTGGAGCATAAAAGAATACTAAAAATATTGTTATGCCCAGCAAAATAAAGAAAAGTCGTTTTGCCTTCGTACCATTCATTTTTACCACACTCCTCGTTCTTTTTGACGTGCTTATTAATCTAGTATTTACGATTACTAAACAACCACAAATAACAAAAACCATATACACGTCTCACATTTTCCCGTACATTGTGTTATAATGTCACCATGATTAAATTTCTTAGCGGCCTTTCGGGGCTGCTTTTTTTAGTCTAAACTATTTTTCATAGGCAACACTTACTCGATCAAGCCTCCGTTCTCTTTTAATTTGTGCCTATACTCTCGAGTAGATCATCACCTCGTGATAACATTGAAATGTAGTAAATCACAAAGTGTTCATAAAATCTCTTCAGCATCGTTCATTTAATCCAAATATCCAGATTATCCTTGTTTTCTATAATCTTTTCTGCAATCTGCGCCCCTACGTGTTGAAAATAGGTCTCCCTGTCTGTCTTTGACAAAAAGCTGCGAGTTTCTACGAACTTGTCAGCTTCAACGACTCGACGAAGTAAAGGGATCCTGTTAGTCTGATTTATATCAAAGTTCTCCATAGATTTATTGAATTTATTTTTCAGTAGAGAATTGCTCCATGCCTTAGGACCCTTTTCCGGCTCTACTTGGAAGACGCGCCTCACATATTCAAATGGGAATGCACCAAACGAAAAAAGCATTTTCGGCTTATGCTTATTAACTAGTTCTCTGTAAAACTTAATTTCTTCTGCAACTTCTCTGCCCCACCAATTTAAAGTATTAGGAACTATTCCGCCGTCCTTGACTGCACTCCTTATATAGATATCTGAAGTATCTACTCTCGTTTGCAATTCCCTAAATACTCTGTCCTGAATCTCAGCTAAGATAGGTCTCCAGATATCATGCCGAACTGCAGTATATTTTGGATTTACTATCAACCATATCGGATAAGTTCTTTTTCCCAATTCTCTCTTCAT
>Ga0209386_1000579_pt1 | contig 17359 bp, 13 predicted proteins | sample NGEPertwo_FD_184510 | JGI IMG/M metagenome (GOLD analysis project Ga0209386, IMG submission 184510) | Arctic peat soil microbial communities from the Barrow Environmental Observatory site, Barrow, Alaska, USA - NGEE Permafrost154B-two... | ecosystem: Environmental > Terrestrial > Soil > Wetlands...
ATGGTGATCATCTAGACGTCAGCAATTTGAATCGACAGATTATGGCGACAGAACAAAACATCGGCCAGTGGAAAGTGGAAGCTGTCCGTGATCGACTGCAAAGTGTGAATTCTGAGGTGCGAGTCGAGGGGATTAGAGACTGGTTTGAAGAGGACACGGGCCCAGAATTGTTTAGGGAAGTCGATTTAGTATGTGACGGGCTCGACTCGATGCCCGCACGTGTCGCGCTGGAGCGTGTCTGTCATCAAATGAAGTTGCCGTTAGTTTTTGCTAGCATCGCAGGTTGGTTTGGCCAAATAGGTGTAAGTTTGCCAGGCGATTTTAGTGTTCTGCGCTTATTTGGACACGCAGAACAGGGAGCTGAGAATGTTTGGGGAAATCCCGCGTTTACTCCTGCTGTCCTGGCGAGTTTAAGCGTGGTGGAAACTGTAAAATTACTAGTTGGACGCCAGCCTTCCTTGAGACATGCTTGGTTACAGGTAGATCTACTAACTATGGAGTTCGATCGATTTGAAATACAGTGAAATATAAATAAACAATAATGGTTGAATTTAGAAGCGTGAAAGTTGTCATGACAAGTCTTGTGACCCAATTTGTCGTGAATGACAATGACCTAGGATTATTTGATAGAAATCAATTGAGCTATTTTCATACCGATTTTAACATTCAGCCTTATTTCGTGGTCCGTCAGATCGACTCCAAACAAATTCTCGATTTTTTCAATCCGGTATCTTACTGTATTTGCGTGAATATACATGGCTTTAGCAGTATCACTGTTAGAACAATTGTTGGCGATATAAGCCTCGATGGTTTTATAGTACTCCGTACCATTTCCAGAATCGTAATTAATCATTTCCGCCACTGTTTCCTGGTAAAATACCTGTAATTTTATGGGATCATCACATAAAATTCGGTAGATTCCCAACTCATCGAAATGGATTACCTCACGGCGGTTTAGTATAGTAGATCCTAAAAAAATAGCGTTTTTCGCTTCAGTATAGCTCTTTTGTAAGTTGACAAGATCCTCATAGTATCTTCCGATACCTATTGTTATTGAAACACTTGAAAGCTCCTGATTGCATTTTTCTTTGATCTTATTTGCAAAACTAAGTAACTCAGCTTTAGCAAGATTGGTATCATCTATAACCAATAGTAAGATTATTTCTTGATTCAATTCCAAAACTAAGAAATCTTTCTCTTTTTCTATCAATCTAATAATAGAGTGTACCTTTTCTGTTAAGTGCGGTTTAGTTGATTTTACTACGAGGAGACCATAAGAATAATTTAAGTCCCAACCCAAGGCATTAGCCTCTTTAATAAAGACCTCTTTTGCCTGATGTTTTGAAAAAAGTAATTCATATAATAAATTTTGTCTGAAGTGATTTTGCATGATATGAAATGCCTTATTCTTAACAGTTTCCAAGGTCACGATGTTTATGATTTGGCTGGGCGTCACGTCATAGGGCAGGATGATTATGGGGAAATACAAATGGTTTGCAATATCGATCATTTCTTGTGGTAATTGAGTCAGGAAGCGATCAAGTTTAATTCCGATGGCCGCCGCATTAGACTGATGTAATTTTTTTATTAAAGTAATGCGTATTTCCTCATTAAGCATAATCAGATAGGTATTGGTGATGAGAAAGTCATTTTCAGAAATCCAATTCATACTGTCAGGGGCTTCAATAAAAGTTACGCCTCTGATAATTCGGTCGATTCCTTTTTCACCTGCAGTAACTCTTGCATTAGCTAAGAGTGGGAGTGCTAAGAGGTCTTTTACAGAAAAGGTCATCATATTTCCCCCCTAGTTTAATGTTGTACCCGCTTCCAACAAAACAAAGTTAGGCCTGTCTAAGAAGTTGAAAAGGTAGATAAGAATTGATCGAAAACGAAGGGGTATCTTTGGAGAATATGTAAACGAAATTGTTTAATTATCATGCGTACCATACAAGTGCTTTTTCGCATCTGGTTCGCGAAAGGAGGCACAAAAAATTATCTTTGTAGAATATTGGGGTGCTAAGTTAGCATATACGCTAGATTATGAAACTGATGATGTTCTTGCGTACAACAAGAACAGTGTAGCCAAATAGATATCTAAATTATATGCGATGCTATGTAAGGAAACAAGAGCAAAACACACTGTCCTTATACAATGTACAACATGCTCATTTATGTAATAAATCTATTCAGTCACTAATAAGCACATGCGTTGCATGTGCTTATTAATATGTTTTTAGACATTGAAATATTGTGGAGGGGTTTCTTCCATTGCTGGTAGTTAGTATAACTGATTATATTTGGTAAGTGGCAACAACTAGAAAGTTAGGAGGTCTATACTATCGCTGAATTCAGCGTGACGAACACTCCAGACCACAGGGCTATGGTAAAAACATACAAAATAATAGACGAATGGTTGTAAACATGCACAAAGGAGTTAGGGGGTAATAGTCGAAATTATATAATATAAACTAAATATTCGACAATTTCGGGATTACAATTAAATTGAAGGGAGGTTCTTGCATTGGCAATTTCTGTTTTACAGTTTAACGACCGTGAAATAAAGGGGTCTCCATCTACTCAACGCATAAGTAAAAGATATGAAGACTTGATTTCGAAAGAACCATATATTGATTCTGAAAGGGCTGTTCTATACACCGAATATACAAAACAACATTGGGCAGAACCTATTAATCTCAGGGCAGGGGGTGCTTTAAAACACGTTCTTTCTAACCTAACCGCTGTTATCTGGGATAATGAGTTAATTGTGGGTAATCTGTCACGATATTTTAGGGGTACTCAGGTTTATCCGGAGTATGAGACATGGATGCTGGAGGGATTTAAAAACGTAGTAAGGGAAGAGGAAAGGTATATTGAGGGCACCCTCCAAAAGCAGAAGGGTGAAAGGCTTGGCATTTATAGGATTTACCCAGAAGATAGTGAGAAAATCATTGAGGCGGCAAAGTTCTGGGAAGGAAAAGACTGGAGAACTCTATCTGAAAAATATTTAAAAGAGACCATGCCGGATTTTGATTTGGTTGAAAAGTGGCAGCAACAGCTGGTCTTTCTGCGTTTCATGTTTGATGTCCCTGAAGGCCGGGTTATCGTGGATTATCAGAAGGTAATAGACGAAGGACTGGATTCAATAATTAACCGAATAAACGAGAAAATAAAAGTGCTAGGTGACTTAGACACTAAAGAAAAGTTCGACAAATACAACTATTACAGAGGTACAGTACTGGCATTAGAAGGGGTAATCAATTTTGCTGAATCATATGCGCAGGAAGCTGAAAAACTTGCTGAGGGTTGTAATGATGAGCGGAAGAATGAACTGTTGGAAATTGCACGTATTTGTCGCAAAGTGCCAAGAAAACCTGCGGATACGTTCCGTGAAGCGATGCAAGCGTTTTGGTTTGCTCATATCACGCTGTTTATAGAATTAAATGGTAGAGGGATTTCGCCAGGTCGATTCGACCAGTATATGTTTAGACCCTTCCAAAGCGACTTGGATTCCGGCAATATAACAGAGGACGAAGCACTGGAACTATTGGAACTTATGAGAATTAAGTGTGCTGAGATTACCAGAGCTCATGCAACTTTTACTGAATCATACCTTGGAGGCAGTGTTTATCAGAACATAACAGCTGGTGGCACAGATAAGTACGGTAGTCCTGCTGATAATTTGCTTTCTAGACTTGTTTTGCAGGCGGGGATTAACGTCAATACCTGGCAACCGACTATTTCAGTTCGCTGGGACGAAAAGACAGGCAAGGATTTTAAGTTGAAAGCAGTAGATTGTATCAAAGCTGGTTCGGGATATCCGGCTTTATTTAACAATAAAATGGCGATTGACAGATTTTTAATGGTTACGGGGGCTAACTTAGAGGATGCCAGTGATTGGGCCCCGTGTGGCTGCGTCGATATGCAAATATGTGGCAAGAGAATGCCTATGTATGCAGTCCCCCATACAAATAATTTGAAAATTTTGGAGCTCGTATTAAATAATGGTATTAATCCAATTACCAAAGATAAACTGGTTGAATCCAACTTAGATGTTGATAATGCATCCTACGAACAGATCGTTCAGGAATACAAAAATGTTCAGGAAATTATTATTAAGCGTCAGCAAGCATACTGGAACACTATTATGCTTGTTCATAATGATATTGGTTTAGTGCATCTATTTATGTCGGCGCTGTTAGATGATTGCATAGAGAAAGGGCAGCATGCTTATGAAGGGGGGTGCCGTTATAATGATTCAGCCTATGTAATTTCATGTGGCATGGTCAATGTAGCCAATAGTTTGGCCGCCTTAAAGAAATGTGTATTTGAAGATCAGCTATTTACATTAAAAGAAGTTAAAGAGGCACTTAGTACTGATTTTATAGGATTCGAAAAACTACAAAAGGAGTTGATGAAGGCACCTAAGTATGGCAACGATTTAGATTATGTGGACTCGATTTTAGTAGAATTATATGGTGCATGGTCTGAATCATCCGAGAAGGTTTTGAACTGGGTCGGTCAACCTTGGCGTCCTAGTACGCTGTCAGTAACTACTCAAGTGTTGCACGGCAAGGCTTGCGGCGCAAGTACTGATGGACGAAAATCAGGGGAGTTTCTAGCAGATGGCGCTCTTTCTGCTTTTCCTGGAAGTGATGTAAATGGTCCAACCAGTTTAATTAAATCCGCAACGAAAGTTAATGCGGATAAACTTCAGTCGACTCTTTTTAATATGAAACTCAACCCTGCTGCTATTGAAGGGAAACTTGGTGCCGAGAAGTTCATTACTTTGAACGATACCTACTTCCGTTTGGGAGGGTATCATGTGCAATATAACATTGTGGATCATGAGATGCTTATTGACGCTCAGAAACATCCCGAGAAATATTCAGATCTGATGGTTCGAGTCGCTGGTTTTACGGCAAGATTTATTGATCTTGGCCCTGATGTTCAAAGGCAGATCATTGAGCGGACACAGTATGATGAAATTTAAGCTGTAGACTAATGTGGAGTAATTTGCAGAGAGAAGGAGAGTGTGAGCATGAAGTCAAGCGAAATGGTAATCGCTATTGATCCCGATAAGTGCGTTGGCTGTCATAGTTGTGAGATGGCTTGTTCGATGCAGAATTTTGGTAAATGTAGTCCATTATTATCAAGAATTCGTATTCAAGAATTCCGTGAAGTTAATACGTTTATTCCAATTACCTGTCAGTCTTGTGAAGATGCAACATGTATGAAGGTATGTCCTATGGGCGCACGTATTCGGTTAGAGTCTGGGGCAGTTGTAACGAATGAAGAAGCATGTATTGGTTGCAGAGCTTGTACTTATGCCTGCTTTTTGGGTGCGCCAGTGGTGAACCCGGAAAATGGCAAGACAATGACTTGTGATCATTGTGGCGGAAATGAAGAGCCCTGGTGTGTTCGGGCCTGTACTATGAACGGAGCTTTAAAATTTATTCCTAAATATCAAGCATCTAATAATATGGCAAGGAAGTTTGCCGCGATTTTGAAAGAAGAATATAAGCCTCAAGGTATCAAAGACGATAAAGAGTCAGGATTCAGTTTTGCTTAATTGCGATTAAGAATATTGATGACGCCTGCGTGCGATGGCTGATTAATAAAGGAGGCAGAGTTATGAATGGATGGATGGGTAGAAGATTACGTGTCGATCTGACTGAAAGCAAAATTGTCGTTGAAAAGTTATCAACAGAATATCTGAAAAAATGGATCGGCGGTAGAGGCTTGAATTCTGAAGTGCTCTACAATGAGACATGGGCCGGTATGGATGCGTTTGATCCTGCAAATCCATTGTGCTTTGGAATAGGACCTTTGGTGGGGTCATTTGCCCCATTATCAGGAAGAACTACAATTAGTTCGCGGTCACCAATGACATGCACTGGAAGAGGTACTGATAGCCATGCACATGGAGATAGTAATATGGGAGGGCATTTTGGCCCAGCTGTTAAATATGCAGGATATGATCAGATTGTCATAAAAGGTAAGGCGGATAAACCTGTTTACCTTTGGATTGATGATGATAAAATCGAAGTCAGGGATGCCAGCCATCTTTGGGGAATGAAAGTTAAAGAAGCTACTACCCGGATTGTGAATGATTTAGGCGATCCAGATATAAAAGTGGTCTTAATTGGTCCTGCGGGAGAAAACATGGTGCGGTTTGCCTGTGTTATGGGTACGTTTAGTTCTGCAGCAGGTAGAACTGGTATGGGAGCAGTAATGGGATCGAAAAATTTAAAAGCGATTGCTGTTCGGGGGACTAAAGCAGTTACAATAGCTAATCCTGAAAAGTTTGCTAAAGCAGCTTGGGCACTTCGAGAGAAAATTCACACTTCACCCTCAGCTATTAGGCGCAGAGACGAAGGCAGTATGGATCTATTTGATGTAGGCAACGCAATTGGGATCAATGCTCATAAGAATGCATCTACAGGGTTTATGCAGGATATTGAAAAAACATATGGAGGGTATGCGTGGGCTGATAAGTACCTATTTAGGAGAAAAGCGTGCTGGGCTTGCCCGGTAGGGTGCGGTCGCTATACGTATATAAAAGAAGGTAAATATGCCGGATTTAATTGTGGCGGACCTGAAATGGAAAGTGTTTGTAATTTAGGGCCAAGAATTGACACCAACGATGTTGACGCAGTCAATGTAATGTGCGGTATGGTTAATGACTTAGGTATGGATAGTGTTTCCGCAGGGGCGGCCCTTTCCTGGACGATGGAATGTTTCGAGAAAGGCTATCTTACAGAAAAAGACACTGGCGGCATTCCCTTTGACTGGGGCGATTGTGAAACTTCAATGAAGGTATTAGAGATGATCGCCGGCAGGAAGGGATTTGGTGATGTTCTGGCTGAGGGCAATATTAGAGCGGCGGAAAAAATGGGCATTGGCTCGGATATTGTACCGCACTGCCGGGGCTTAGAGCACATTAGTGTTGATCCTCGAATTACCTTGGGATTTAGCTTGGGTTATGCTATGTCCACCAGGGGCTCAGATCATTTAAAAAACTACTCCTGTCTTGAATTTCAGGGCTGTGCTAAATCTCGTTCGGATCAGGTTTCCGACGTATTAGGGCCAGAGCTATCTGCTGAATTTTGGAATGATTTCCCCAAGGAATTATACACGATGAAAACCAAACCTAAATTAACCACATGGTCGGAAAGAAACAAATGTGTTGCCGACCTGGTAGGCTGTTGTTGTCAGGCGATCGGTTCCTGGGGTGGTGCCGGAACATGGAAAGAGGCATATGCACCATTGCTACGCTTAATTACTGGAGCTGATCTTTCAGATGATGAAATTTTCTTAGTGGCTGAGCGGGTAATTAATATTGAAAGAGCCCATTGGAATAGGGAAGGCAGTGCCCGTCAGGATGATACTCATATTGATCGGTATTTTAATGAAGGAGTAGTCGACGGACCTTATAAAGATTTTAAACTTGATAGGGATGAGTGGGCCTGGGGACAATCAGAATACTACAAATATCATGGCTGGGATGAAGATGGTATCATTTCTGCTGACAAGTTACGTGAACTTGGGTTGGAAGAAGTAATTCCGGATATGGAAGCAGGACGTATTTTATATAAGGCGGATCTAAATAAGGAGTAAAGATGGTCTAAAAGTAAGGGGTGCTGACATGCATATTGTTATCATAGGGAACGGAATTGGGGGAAATGCTGTCGCTTCTAGCATTAGAAAACATGATCGACAATGCAAGGTTACGATAATTTCAGAGGAGACTTGTCAGTCTTATGATCCGGGTTCGCTTCCTTATTATGTTAGCAATGATGTACCAAGACAGGCAGTTTTCCTGAGAGGCGAGGAAGATTATGCCGCAAATAATATCAACCTTCTCTTGGGTCATAAAGTTACTAATATTGATACAGGTAATAAGAAGTTGTCTCTGGAGAACCACGCTGAAATAGATTATGACAAGCTAGTGATTGCTACAGGTGGCAAATTATTTATTCCACGAATTGAAGGAATTGATAAAGAAGGAGTGTTAGGTTGTAAGACGTTACTGGAGGCTGATAAATTAGCTGCGCATAAAGGGAAAAACGCAGTAGTTATCGGTTCAGGGTTGATCGGCATTGAAGCGAGCGAGGCATTAAGGAAGAAAGGTTATGATGTCTATTTGGTGGAATTGCTCGCATGGATCATGCCGAAGGTATTTGACGAAGGACCTGCCCGATTAATGGCTGAGGGCCTGATTGCAAATGGCATAAATGTTTTAACCAACGAAAAGGTATTAAGTATTATTGGCGATACCAATGTTAAGGGGGTGATCACTGATAAACGGGAACTTTTATGTGACACTGTTGTTCTGGCTACCGGAGTATTACCATCTAATGAGTTAGCTGTTAGTGCTGGGATTGAAATTGGTAAAACAAGGGGCATTAAGGTCAATGGCAATATGATGACTACAGTTCCAGATGTTTATGCCTGTGGCGATTGTGTTGAGTCGAAGGATGCGTTCTCAGGGGAAAGCTCACTATCTTTAGTGAGGCATAACGCTATAGAACAGGCGGCAGTGATTGCCCAATGCTGTGTGGGTATCCCGAAAATTTATCGCGGTAGCTGGAATTTTACCAGAGCTCACTATTTTAGTACTCACGGGATATCGATGGGCAAGACGTTAAGCACATTCCACGACCCCGAAAATGCCGAAGTAATTGAAGGATTTTACGGGCCAGATTATTACAGAGTGATAATGTATCAGGGTAAACTTGTCGGAGCACAGTTAATCGGGGATAGGCTTACGAAGCAGGCGGGGCTATTATTAGGTACTTTGTGGCGTCAGGACGATTTAGCCTACTTACGGGCAAAATGGAAAACCATAAAGCAGTTTAATTCCCCTTATCCTTGGCAGTATCGTATTCTTGGCCGATATATGAATCTCGGTGAGGAGGTAAGGTAATATGGATAATAATCATGCGTTTGCTAGCCCGGGACCAGCAGGTTTAATGGTATTGGGATTTTATCTTGGTTGTCTATTTCCTGTAGCAACTGGTCAAGCCCCTCATGAAATGGCTATTGTGCTTGTTGCACTCGGTTTTATCGGAGGGATTGTGCAATTGGTTGCTGGGGTCATTGAACTGCGCAATGGGATGATCCTTCCGGGAAACATTTTATGTGCATTTAGCGCATTTATGTTTTTGGGTATGGGCGAAAATTTGTTTAAAGCACTAAAGCTGATGCCTGCCAATAGTGCATCAGTGGATGGGTATATCTTTACAATAATGGGAATTTTAATGGTTGGATTTACGGCTCCTTTTTTGTATAAGAGTCTGGCGGACGGATTATTTATGATTACGACAGACATATTTTTCGTCGGCGCCGGTCTTTCCTGGCTTCTGGGTATACCTGTGTTATTTACAATTGCCAAATGGGATCTACCGTTGGTCATCTTAGCGATACTTTGGTGCGTCATTGCCGAAGTCAATAATACTGTGTTTGGTAAGATCGTTATCCCTAAGGGGGCGCCCATTTTAGGAAAAAGTTTACCGCCCTCGGTGGATATAGCTAAGTAATAAAATACTAATTCTTGTCATGAAATGGTCTTGAACTTGCGTGATAATGAGAGGAGAATTTTATATGAGTAAAGCTATGGAAGAGTGGAAAAAAAAGAAGTTTGGTCGAGTAATTACTGAAGAGGAACTAGCTAGGAGAACGAGCCCAGTTTGGCCGTACAAGTATTTTAAACCAGGAACGCCTGTCGATCCTAAGAAAGTAGATGAGTTGTTACGAGGCGTCTCTGATATCCATGTTCACGGTGCTCCACTAGGCGGATGGCTGGCAGGACGACCGACTATGGTAGAGACCTGCATTGAAGCAAGCGAAGCGGAAATGAAAGCCCTGGTTTTCAAAGATCACAATACTATGACTAACAATTGTGCCAGTATCATTCAAGACTTTCTCGGCAAAATGAAAAAGGAAAAAGCAATAAAAGGCGAGCTATTTTCCCCGGTAGAAGTTTATGGCGGTATTACTTTAAACAATACAGTCGGAGGTATGAATCCGAGGGCTGTGGAGGTTGCTCTGGGATATGGTAGGTGTAAGGAAATCTGGCTGCCTTCCCTCGATGCTAGGCATCAATGTGAAGCGATGGGCACATCAGGCGGATTGTCAATGACCGAAGGTGGAGATTTAATACCTGAACTGAAAAAAATTTTGGATATGATGGCGGACTACAATAAAAACTCCACAGGCGATCGGACAGCATTGTCTGCCTGCCATGTATCAAATGAAGAAAAGTTTGCTATTTTGGATTATGTTAACAAAAAGGGAATGGACATTGCGGTAATAATGGATCACGTTACGCAGGAACTGACGATGCTCAATCCTGTTGAAGCAAAAGAAATGATTGATAAAGGTGCATATCTGGAATTCGCAGAGTGTTCTTGCACACCTTGGCCTGGCATGCAAGATTGGATTATAGCCTTTGATTATTCCTTTGCTTTGATTAAAGAGTTAATAAAAGAAAAAGGGCCCGATCATATTGTGTTAATAACAGATGCTGGACAACCTGGTAATAAGCCAGTTCCGGGTTGGAAAATGTTCATTAAAACGCTATTATCACAAGGCGTGAGCGAAGCGGACATTAAAATTATGGCAAAAGACGTGCCAGCTAAACTGCTTGGCTTATAATCATAATGGGAAACTAACAAAAGGGGGATTAAGTGTTAATGGGGGACAGAGGGGTAATAACTGATATCACAAAGTTTGCGACACACGATGGACCAGGAATACGAACTACGGTATTTGTCAAAGGCTGTCCGTTGCAGTGTAGTTGGTGTTCAAACCCTGAAACTCAAGAGCTTAATCCCCAATTGTATTTTATCGCGAAAAAATGTAAAGAATGCGGCGAATGTGAAAAAGCATGCCCATCATACGCGATTAGTTGTGATAAAAATAATAAAGTTGACCGACAGAGTTGCATGCTATGTATGGATTGTGTTGAAGTGTGTCCCTATGATGCCTTTAAGAAAATTGGCCGAGAAGTGACTGTTAGGGAAATAATGCAGGAAGTTGAAAATGATAAGCCTTTTTATGGGACCAGTGGCGGTATAACCCTTAGTGGGGGAGAACCTCTGTTTCGTCAAGCAAGATTTACAATTAATTTACTGAAGACATGTTATGAAAGGGGGATATCTACAGTTTTAGACACGTCGGGCTATGCTGTGTCTGAAACTGTGGAAGAAGTGCTAAAGTATACCGGCTTAGTCCTTCTGGATATTAAACATATGGACCCCGATGAACACCGGGCAGGTACGGGTGTATCCAATGAAGTAATATTGGAAAATGCCAAACTAATGTGTCGAAAAACAGAGGTGCGGATATCGCTGCCACTGATACCCGGCTTTAATAACAGCGAGCTAAATATCAGGGAAACAGCACAATTCGCTAAAAATTTGGGGGTAGAGTGGCTAGATCTGAATCCATTACATACATTGGGTTCAGGCAAATATCAATATCTCGGTTTAGAATCGCCATATTCGAAAATAAAAGCGATAAGTAAAGAAGAAATTGTAGAGGTCAAAAAAGTAATCGAGTCTTATGGATTGAAAACTACGATTGGAAGAATGATGTAGCGAAAGTAAGTATAACCACACTGAGGAGGACATAATAATGGCAGATTTAAGAACCGAATTTTTAGGTGTAAAAATTAAAAATCCGATCGGTGTTACATCCTGTGATTTCGGGGGGGATGAGCGCCTGGCAAAACGAGTAATTGAGCAAGGTATTGGTTGGCTTGTAGGAAAAACTGTGCATAAAATTAACGGCCCGCAGCGGTGGCCTAGGCCATACTTTTATTCTTTAAAGAAATTTGGCCCTGAGCTAAGAGATAGTTGGGTGTGCAGCCAAATGTTCCATAATATGCCTTATGAGGAATGGTTAGAACACGAAGCACCGAAAATTATCAAGACTTGCAAAGATAACGATTGTCTGTATATCCCCAGTGTTTCAGGTATAGGTACTGATCCAGAAACTTGGATTCCTTTGTGTCAGGATATGGAACGACTTGGTTGTTCTATGATAGAATTAGACACTGGAGGCCCCCATGCGACCTTTGGCGCTGAAGCAGAGCATAAGGATGTTGGAGCTCCTCTAGCAATGGACCCGGACACTGCCTATAAGGTTACTAAAGCATGTGTAGACGCTGTTAATATACCAATTATTTTCAAAATGACGCCGCAATGTGTAAATATGGCCGCGCTTGCTTTAGCGGTTGAACGAGCCGGAGCATCTGCAATATCTGCCAATAATGCTTTTTATGGAACTTGGATTGACCATGAGGCGGGGACATTCTATGGCGGACCATATGCCAGCGGCGGATTAATGGGCAGATCCTGGCAGTTGTTCTCTCTTGCCAAGTTACTTGAAATTACTGCAACAGTTAAAATACCAGTTATTGGAATAGGAGGGATCTTCACCTGGGATGATTGTGTAAGATATATGATGGGTGGATCAACGATAACAGGGCTTTGTTCAGCAGTGTATTCCCGTGGGGTCGGTGTCCTAAAAGAGGCTATAGATGGCATGAGCGAATTTATGGACCGCAAGGGGTATAAGACGGTTAAAGATTTTGAAGGCATCGCAGTTCCTGAGTTTTCTTATATTAGGGATTGGCCGAGGGAAGAGTGGATGGCAGAAATTAGTCCAGTTATACCGCTTTTTAATCTAGACGCTTGTAGTAATTGCGGATTATGTGAAAAGCTCTGCGCTTATGCAGCCATTACCTCTTCTAAAGATAAAGAAACGGGGCCAATTATCAACGAATATTGCATGGGATGCGGGTGGTGTATGGGACATTGTCCTAAATCCGCAGTAACAATGGTTAAACGTGAAACAGGAGACTTGATCTGGGATGGTACTGGACTACCTAAAAAGTGGTATGGTAAGTAAATTCGGTTTACGGTTGTTGTAATGAGGGTGGTGTAATCATTGATTAATGTGGTATATCATGCTGCATTGAAAACGAATAGTTCAAACTGTAAGGGCATTCAAACTATAAAGATTCATGCTACCCTAGGTTTAACGATTAAACAAGTTATCGAACTTCTAGAGCTGGACGAAGTCGGTATCATTATCATGAATGGGAAACTTACTCATGAAGATCGGGTTTTAGCTGCCGACGATAAACTAGAATTCCATCCGTTTGTCGGAGGAGGATAAACAGTTCGCGATGAAGGTCGCAAATCGAACGGCATAGAGCTCAAGATAAGAGGAATTAACCCGGCTGGCTAGTAACCAGACGGGTTAATTCAATAAGTATTGCACCGATTTTCAATTTCGTAACAATCGTGCCAAGCGGGGAGGAATTAAATGTCAGCCAAGGCGAGTTTAGAACTCTTAGCTACTGGGCTGGTCCCTGAACGCTACTTGCGCAATATCGGTACGATCGGCATTGATGGACAGGCACGTCTGTTGAAAAGCCGAGTAGTTGTGGTAGGCGCGGGCGGTCTAGGGGGCGCGGTCGTAGAACTGTTGGCCCGAATGGGTGTAGGATATCTTAAGGTAATTGACGGAGATTGCTTTGCATTGCATAATCTTAATCGACAAATACTATCTACAGAAAATAATATTGGACATAATAAAGCCCAAACCGCTGCCGAACGGGCAGCAATTATCAACAGCGATGTACAGGTGGATCCTGTGCCGGAAATGTTGAATGAGAGCAACGGAGAAATGCTACTGCAGAGCATGGATGTTGTTGTTGATGCATTAGACAACATTTCGGGACGCATTCTGCTAGGTAGTATAACGGATAGGCTAGGGATTCCCTTCGTTCATGCCGCCATTGCCGGGTTTACAGGGCAGGTTATGACGGTTATGCCGGGGGACAAGAGCTTTGAACAGCTATATACAAATAAGCCTACTTCAGATCGAGGCGCTGAAGTTATTCTGGGTACTCCGGCAGCTACGCCATCATTGGCTGCATCCCTTGAGGCTCAGGAAGTGGTTAAAATTTTGACAGGTTATGGAGAGCCGATTCAAAACAAGTTGCTATATTTTGATACCCAGTTTAATGTGTTTAAATTCATTGATCTGGAATGAAACAGTGATTGCAGTGGAACCTACCAATTTAATGAGTCTAGATACTCTCCAACTGTCCTAATCGATAAGTTAGCACCCTCCTAGAAATATTCAAATATCGCGCTGTAGCTGTTTTATTACCGTTGTGCTTGGCCAGTGCTTGACGAATAATATGGTTGGTTAGTTTCTGCAAATCAAGGGTTTCTGCCGGCAGGTCGACTAGTATGGTTCCCCCTGTCTCCTCCTCAGGCTTCTGCAAAAACGTCAGATGCTCCGGACGGACCTCAGTGTCGTCCCACATCAGGACCACCCGCTCCATGGTGTTTTTCAACTGGCGGATATTTCCCGGCCAAGAGTGGGAAAGGAAAATCTGGGCAGCTTCACCACTGATTCCTCGAAAACGTTTTCCTTTTTTCGTAGTCAGTGTTTTGAGAAAAATCTCTGCTAACGGTAGGATGTCCGACGGTCGTTCCCGCAGAGCGGGAATGTGAATCCGCACCGCTTCCAGGCGATAGAAAAGATCTTTGCGGAAGGTGCCTGCCAGAATGTTTTTTTCTAGCTCAACATTGGTAGCGCAGATCAGGCGCACATCCACTTCCTGTTTCTTCAGACCTCCGACCCGGAAATATTCTTTCTCCTGGATCACCCGCAGGAGTTTGGCTTGAATGCTAACCGGAATTTCCCCAATCTCATCCAGAAAAAGGGTCCCCCCTTGGGCTAGGTCCAGCTTTCCTTTTTGGCCGCCAGAACGACCGCCGGTAAATGCTCCACCCTCGTAGCCGAAAAGTTCGCTTTCAAAAATAGTCGGTGTAATCGCGGCACAGTTAATATCAATAAAAGGGGTGTGGCAATCCTGAGAGCCGAAGTGGATGAAACGCGCGACCAGTTCTTTGCCTGTGCCCGTTTCTCCTTCAATCAGCACAGGTACGGAGCGATCGCCATGCAAAATTTCCGCTTGATTCATCACATTCTGCATCGCTGTAGAAAAAATTCCAATTTCATTATAGCCTTGTATCTTTTTTAGCCCCCCGCTTGTATTTTTAGGCTGCTCCTGCTTTGGTATTTCTGCCTCAGTCGCTGTCATCACCACCAGTATTTTTCTGGAGTGGACGCCGTCCTCCTTGAGCAGGAAAATCTTTTCCTGCCAGGTGCTCCCGTCGGACAGAGTGGTAGCGATTACCTGTGACTTGCCGCTGGCCAGGAGGTTGGGCAGGGGACAGTGGACACAGGGCCGGCTCAGGTTATGGAGCAATTTGTAGCAGAAGGTGCCAACAACCATTTCCAATTTGGTGTCTAGGAAATCGCCGAGGGCTAGATTACCTTCCAGGATGCAGCCGTTCTGGTCACCAAAGAAAACTAGCTCTTCAATGTTATCTACAATCAGTTCTTTTTCCAAAGCAGCACGGCGCAGGATTTCCGTCAGGCTGTTGTTCTCTGTGATATCGATGCCGATACAGAGCATTGAGCAGGTGCTACCGTCTGCTGAGCAGAGGTGGACGGAATTCCAGTTCACATAACGCGGGCCATTTTGCCGGGTGAGTACTAGGTTAGAGCCACTGTAATTGTTCACCTGTTTGTTAATGATTTCTCGCAGGGTGGTTCTGACCACGAAACTGATTTCCGGTGGGATGAAATTATGCACATAGTCCTGGCCAATCACTTTTTCTGGCTGCCAGCCTACCATCTCAAAAAAGACATCGTTGCCGTATTGCAGTTTTAAGTCCTGATCCAATATGATCAAAAGTACTTTTAGGTTTTGGGCCATGATTGTAAATGAATCCGTATCCACGGAGCGGAGCATCTGGGCAAGTTCTGCAAACTTGTCTTTTTGGGATTTTTCCATGGCAGTTGCCCCCTCAGATTTCTGTATGTTAAAAAGTGGGAGAAGTCCGGTTCGGTGATCCGGACTTCTCCCATTCATCTTAGACTTAAAATTGTTAGATTGTCAACGCAGTTTTATAGCCAGTATGGATGGCGTCAAATATTTTCCCTGCGTTGACATAATCACCAATCTTATAGACCTTGAAATCCGCATCTTGCAGTTGGGCATATAGAGCGGATCGTGGGGTGAGTCCGACGGCAACCAATACGGTGTCGCAAGGTATAGCCAGGTCGTTATTTTTCCGCCCAGCCACTACAACGCCTTCATCGGTAATCTCAACCACCCGGTGGCTAGTGAAGATTTTCAAGTCTGTCTTGGCGATCCGGTCGAAATAGGCTAACTTATCAGTAACGGCCACATCACTCATAATCTCATCCAGCATTTCCACCACGGTGACATTATGACCGTGCTCTACCAAATCGATGGCTGTTTCACTGTCGATTAGACCACCGCCAATGACGACAACATTTTTTCCTAGAGTCGCTTTAGCAGAGAGGGCATCCAGTGCGCTAAGCACATGCTTTTTGTTTGCGCCAGGAATTTTAAGTTCAATCGGCTCTGCGCCCACCGCTAATATGGCGACATCACAGCCTGAGGCTTTCACTTTTTCCGCCGTCCCCTCTTCGGAAATCACTTTCACGCCCAGTTTCTCTACCTGTGTAATCAGTGACTGCATCAAGGGGCGGATGTCCGCTTTAAAATCGGGAACGGATGCTTCGTGTAGGTAACCGCCAAGTTTGCGATTTTCATAAAGGGTTACATCATGGCCACGCAGTGCAGAGACACGGGCCGCTTCCATGCCAGCAGGGCCACCGCCAACTACCACCACTTTCTTTTTCTGAGGAGCAGGCGTGATTCTCAAATCATCCTCACGACCAATGGTTGGATTGAGTGCACAAGTCACTCCTTTATAAAGGAAGAAAGTCCGTTCCAAGCAGCCCTCGTTGCAACGAATGCAAGGGCGGATATCTTCCGGATGGTTTGCTTCTGCTTTTGCAGGCCAGTACTGGTCTGCCAAGAGGGGACGGCCCAAACCTACGAAGTCTCCTTTGCCACTGGCAATGATGGCTTCCGCATATTTGGGCAGTGTGATCGAGCCGGAGGCAATCACCGGGATCGTCACATGGTTTTTAATTTTTGCCGCCGCCCAGGTGTTATAGCAGACAGGTAATGCCATTGGAGTGACCTGGTGGATCATCATGTGGTGATCGCCGCCAGAGACGTGGATGGCATCAATGCCGATGCTTTCCATACACTTGGAGATTTGTACCGTATCTTCGATGGTTAATCCATCCGGCTCATAGCACTACAGCGTGATTTTAAAAAATGCTAGACACAACGAATCTTTTGTGTTAAATTGGTGATGAGGACTCGGAGGTTGAACAGAACAGAACACACGACAGGGATACCTCTGTCTCCAAAACTGAAAGG
>Ga0209386_1000580_pt1 | contig 17340 bp, 14 predicted proteins | sample NGEPertwo_FD_184510 | JGI IMG/M metagenome (GOLD analysis project Ga0209386, IMG submission 184510) | Arctic peat soil microbial communities from the Barrow Environmental Observatory site, Barrow, Alaska, USA - NGEE Permafrost154B-two... | ecosystem: Environmental > Terrestrial > Soil > Wetlands...
CAGTTAACTGCATAACAATTTTAAGGTGCTCACAGACTAAAAGAAAGGATTACTAAAGTATTGCACTGGATTGGAGTGCATCCACAAACTTCAACGGCTTAACCACCGCGTAGCGGTTTAGTCCAATGACGATTATGGAGAGCTCTCCATAATCGTCATACTTGCGCTACTCATCTCCTTCAAGAGGGGGCTCATTTGGTCTCGATCCAGAAATTACTGGGGCATAAAAGTTTGACAACCACTCAAATCTATTTGCATATTACGATTACCGACCTTTTAGAGCTCTCTAAGAAACATCCGATGCGTAAAATGCGTACCATGATGGGACTCAAAGCCGATTCCGTTACTTCCTTTCAAATACCTTACGGCTCTCGCACAGGAACATAACCAAATTTACTGAAATACTGCGACTAAGCTAGCTTTTAATAGCATTCCCCATCTAACCTGCCACTGTTAGCCAATACCGTTCAAAATTAATGTCGCTAAAATCCCGAATGTCAGCATCCACCACATAGCTAAATTTCCCTTTCTCTATGATGCGGTTTACTTCTTTCAATGCGTCATGACAGTTCCTTCCCGGTCTGAATCCATACGAATGATCGACGAAGTCTTGCTCGAATATGGCTTGTAATAGTTTGTTAAGACCCTGTTGTACAATCTTGTCTTCGTAAGCGAGAATACCTAGTGGCCGCACGCTCTTTTCGTCCTTTGGTATATACGTCCTTCTTACGGGTTGAGGTTTATACGCTTTATTTTTCAACCGTTCCACAAGGCTATTGATGTTTTCCTCTATGTTGCGTTCATATTCCGCTTTCGTTACGTGATCGATTCCAGTTGCCTTGTTTGCGTCGAGCTCAGCATGGCATTCCAAGAGCATTTCTTTATTAAGAAGGTGATACAAGGATGTGAATTGTTCTTTTGGCTTTTCCTTAGCAATTTCTGCTATTCTTGCTAATTTCGTTTCCACTTATGCTCTACCCCCGTGTGTAGTAAATGTCGCCTTAACAAGAACGATGATATGTAACCGCCTTTCCTCCGCCGACATTACTCGGTATCATAGGTACTACGCGGTTATCCGACTTCCTACCCATCTTTTGACAGCCTCCCTTTGTATCGGTTGTTTGTCATACTCTCTTAAGAAAGAACGGGCAGGATCTCCTGAGTTGCTGTGTAATCATTGTATAACATGCCTGGTTCTTCGACCCCGGGGAAGCCCTACTCCACTTGCCGTTACGTTGAGTAGGATGTTGTCTTCCAGTGTTTCGAATCCGTCGACCTTCCCGGTTTACTCATTTCGAGGCTCAATCACATTCAGGCCTATTATCTGACTGTCTACGCTTAACAGCTGGAATTACTCCCGACCATCCAAGACTCGCTATTGGTGACGTGGCTTGCGTCTTACCAAACGGGATTTCCACCCGCTAAATTACACGACCTATGCTCGGTCGCGACCGAAAGTTCAGATTCTCATGATAATCGGTGTTTCTGAATTACATCTTCATTAATTTTCATACCTAAGCCGGGCTTATCTTCTAATTCTATGAAACCTTCTTTGAAGGATTTAATTGGGAGCGGCGTTAAATCCCAACGCAAGGGATTCCTCTGGTCTTTGGACCAATCGCTCTGCATGTCCTCGAAAATAAAGCAATCAGGAAAAGCAGCAGCTAGGTGTAATGAAGCTGCAATACATACCGCAGATGAACTTCCAGTATGAGTTAAGTACGGTACGTTAAATGCACTACTCAAACCATGAATTTTTAAGCACTCTGTAAATCCACCCGCTCTACAGACATTGGGTTGAATTATGTCAACTTTGCCTTTTACAATCAAATCCTTGAGACCATATCTTAGAAAGTGTGCCTCTCCTGCAGCGATGGGAATATCCAAAGATTCCGACAATCTTCTGTATCCTTCATAGTCATCAGGAGAAATTGGTTCTTCAAACCATCTGATATCATATTTCTCTAATTCTCTGCCAACTTGGAGTGCAGTTTTAACATCATATCCGCAGTTTGCATCAACCATTAATGTGATATCTTTGCCAACATGATTGCGAACTGCTGCCACTGCCATAACATCAGTCTCAATGCCTTGGCCAATTTTAATTTTCATGGCATTAAAACCTTGATCAACAAAACTTTGCGCTGTTGCTAACATGGTTTCCATACCTCTGAAACGGATAGAGGATGCATAAGCCCAAATTTTAGGGTGACTATTTCCACCAAGAAGTTTATAGACGGGAACATCTAAAGCCTTCCCTTTGATATCCCAGAGCGCTACATCTATACCGCTAATAGCTTCAATATAAAATCCCTGGTAATGCCCCCTGTTCATCATGGCCCCGAAAAGAAGTTCCCAGATATATTCAGTATCCATAGGGTCTTTGCCTATAAGTATTGGTTTCATATAATTCACTATATCCCGAGTTGCTGTCGGGGCTAGACGGACCATACATTCACCATAGCCTGTTATTCCCTCATCAGTTTCAATTTTCACCAATGTAGTTCGGTATTCCTGAAAAACAACTTTTTCCAATTCTTCTGCGTGTGGAATGCTGATTGGCGCTTTAATTGCATTTTCAATAGGTACAGATAGGCTAATTGCTTCCACATTTGAAATTTTCATAGGTATGCCTCCTCGTATAAATAAATAATATGAAATAATAAACACATTTTTTAAACATGAGTGAAGTGTGAAGTTTTCCTAGTTCAACAACCTATTGTCGATACGCTAAGAAATTTACGGGATCTCTTCCCTGATTGATAATGAACCCGTATAATCGGGCGGCAAAAATCTAATTCGACTTATTTTCCGGGACCGCGCTGAATAAGTTACGTTTTGACCAGGCCACATTCCTAGATATCTCCTCGGCCGCCCTGCAAAGGGTCGGTCCCCATTCCCTGGCCTTATCCACAGTAAAGCGAAGGGATGGCCCGGAAAGGCCTATAGAACCTATTAGCTCGCCGTAGTTTGAAAAGAGAGGGGCTGCGACAGCCGCCGATTCCTGTACACGTTCCCCAGCACTGATGGCGAAGCCGTCCTTCCTTATTTTTTCGAGCTCTTCCAGGAGTTTCCCGCGATTTGTAATCGTAGAAGGTGTGATACTGTTCAGGCCATTTTCGGAAATAGTTTGCTCAACCTCTCCCTGCGACATCTGGGCCAGGATGACCTTGCCGTTTGCCCCGGCATAAAGCGGGAGCATCTTCCCCAGCTCCACCGACATCCGGACCTCGTTGGGGCTTTCATACATGCATACGTAAGTGCGCAACAGCCCTACGCGCAGCGTGAGGGTGGCTGTTTCGCCGGACTGATTCCTGAACGACTCCAGGAACGGATGGGCAATGTCCTCAAGGCGCAGGCGGTGGAACATGGCGGCGCTCCATCCCAAGATGGTCTTGCCGAGAGTGTACTGCTGCCTTTCCCTGTCGTACACCAGAACATCCATGTGGGTCAGCGAGAGAAGTATCCTGTGCAGTGTGCTTTTGGGTATGTCCAGCATGCAGTTTAACTCAGCCAAACTCAGGCTTGACTTCAGGCCGGTGAAGCAGTTCACTGCGTTTATGGCCTGCTCCAGGACCATTATTCTCTTGGTGACCATTTATATAGAAGCCTCCTGTTCTTTATGTGTTCCACTAGGCGGGAAAAGTCAGCCGTTTTCACTTACCGCTCTTGAAAAGGATTCACACTTTTCTTCATATAATATAATTGTTAAGATACATTATAACATCACGGCAGCCAAACTGAATACCCCTTGCTAGGCCAGTACAAGAACGAGATCAATATCATCCAGACCAGCATTACCAAAAAAACCCTTATCCCAACTCGCCCGACCTCATTAAGCCTGAGGTCGGTTTTCTGAAAGGCGTATACCAGGGACGGTGACTGGTTCGGAAAGATTATCAACGTGCTTCCGGCCTGAAATGCAAGCATTCCAAACCAGACTGGATTTAGCCCGATGCTTTTGGCGACGATGAAGGCCATGGGCAAAAGTGTCCCGACAAACAGGGTGGCAGCGGGCAGAGGAATGCGTAGAAATATTATAAATACCAACATCAAAACCACAATGACCTCAATATTTAGGTGCGTTGACTGGCAGAGTTGCAGAAGAGACTTTCCCATAGACTCCATAAGACCCGACCGCTGAACCGCGTCCCCCAGCGACAGTATGGTTCCGAAAAAATAAATTGTGCTCCACTCCACCGAGGACATAACCTCGCGTATATCCTTAACCCCTAGGGGCGGTATCAACATCAGTAATGCGCCCGCTAGCGAGCTGCTTACCGGAGTCATTCCGAGGGCACCACCGAAAGCCGTGGCTCCGATGGTTCCCATTATTACCAGCAGGGCCTTCCACTCCCTTTTCGAAACGACCCCCAGGGCCTCCCACTGAACCTTCAGTGAGTCTCTAACTTGTCCAACATCACACACTTCTGGCGGTATCACCCTCAAAACCGTTACATAGAGCGTCAGCGTGTAAAGGACAACCGCCGGGAAAAAGACCGCCAGCCAGTCAATGTAGCCCCACTGAATTCCCGCGAACTTTGCGAATAAGTCTACTGCCAGAATGCTGGACGTTGCCCCGGTCATGATCCCTGTGCTGCAATAAGTTGATAGCATTCCTGTCCCGAGCATCAAACCCTTCATCAGGTTGCTGTCGTGCCTCAGCTCAAGAGAGGATACAAGCTTTGAAAAAATGGGGTAAAACATTACCACTCGGGCAAGGCCTATGGGTATCAGTGCCACAGAAAGCACCACGGAGGCGAATGATGCCAGTACCACCAGTCTTATTTTGCCGTTGGCCAGCCTCAGAAGAAAAAAAACAATCCTCCGCGGAAGCCCAGACTCTGCCATGCCATAAGCTATGATGCTATAGGCGAAAAACATTAAAACCGAATTGCTGGAGAGCCCTTCCAGAGCGTCTCTGGTACTGCCGAGACTCAGCATAGAAATGCAGACCAGAACGTAGATGGAGGTGGCGATGTTAGGGATGTATCCCGCGATCCAGAGTACGGTGGACGACAGCAGCAGAGTTCCGGCAACCACTTGTTTTGCCACCGGGCCGCCTACTGCGCCCGAGGCGCTGTAGAATAAATATACGGCTGGGGGCAGCAGCATCAGTATGTATGATAGACCAATTCCCCAGAAAATTCCCGGTTGCTTTCCTTTTTCAGATGGTGCAATTAAATTTGCCATATTCCATCAGACCTGCATCAGATTCGGAATCGGCCATCCTTCTGGCAGGGAAACCCCCAAGCGGTCGGCCAGGTCATTCAGGGACCGGAAGGTCCTTTCAGCCAGCGGCACCCCGCCTCGCAGGGCCGCTGATCGCTTTTCGTGGCCCCTGTCTCCCGGGACGTAAACTGCCGAAGTCCCTTCGGCGGGTGGGCACTTCCTTATTTCGATCGCAATCCGGTTCACTCGCTCCTTAAATTCCTCCACCGGCATAAAGTCACTGATGCGGGCCGCGACCAGGAGGTGGGATACCTGCTGCGACCGGCCCGCATCGTCCAGTGGTGTCACCTGGCTGTCCCAAACTCCTCCGGCCAGCACGCCGGTTAGAATTCCCACCACCAGCGTGATCCCGTACCCCTTGTGGGCGCCAAACGGAAGCAGCACCCCGGAAAGCGCCTCGAGTGGGTCGATGGTCTCCCTTCCCTCCGAGTCCAGCGCCCATCCCTCCGGTATCGCGCTTCCGGCCTGGGCAGCCCTGCGGATTTTACCTGCCGAGGCGATACTGTTAGCCATGTCAAGCACTATAGGTTCGCCCTCGGTGGGTATGGCGACAGACCAGGGATTGTTTCCTAGCATCTTTTTCCTGCCGCCCCACGGGGCAAGCCTCGGTGAAGAGTTCGAGAAGCAAAATCCGATCATGTCATGCCCGGCTATCCATTCTGTGAAATAGCCAGCCCGGCCGAAGTGACTGCTGTTCCTGACCCCTATAAAAGCCGCGCCGCTCTGTCCGGCCTTTTCCACCGCCAGTTGCGCTGCCCTGTATGCGGCGATCTGGCCAAAGCCGTTATCCGCGTCCAGAACAGCCATGGTGTCCGCTTCACGCACCACGCTTAATTTTGCCCGGGGGTTGAGGCCCCCAGCAATTATCCTTTCGGCATAAGCCTTCAGCCTGAATACCCCGTGTGTACTTACCCCCCTGAGGTCGGCGTCAACCAAGGTAGCGGCAACTATTTCCGCTTCTTCTCTGGGCTGACCCAGTGCCTTGAGCAGGACTGTCACAGCCTCCCCAAGCAACTCAGTCGGTATAATTACGTGGTCCTCCACTCCGTCACTTCCCTTCGCCAAAACAAGTCAGCCAGCCTTGGATTGACCTTCGGCCTCCTGGTCCGCAGGTCAGACCGTGGGCTGAATTCTGTTCAGGGCTATATCTTCAGTACCCAGTATTTCGGCACGGGTCTTCCGGCCGCTGCAAATCCTTATGAGAAGGTCCCGGAGCGGGCCTGCGCCCTCTTCCGCAGTTGTATTGCCGTAGAACACGTCGCAAACGTCTAGGTCAACATTCGGAGCCATTCTTTTCGCAGTAACCGGGTTTGCGGTTATTTTAGCGGTGGGGCAGATGGGGCATCCTACTATGTTCCCCTTTCCGGTGCTAAAAAGAATCACCTGGACTCCTCCGGCGGCAAGGCCAGTCATCGACTCCAGGGCTGGAGCCGGGGTGTCCATGAGGTACAGGCCCGCGCCCCGAGGCGGCTCGGCGTACTCGAGCACGCCCTGAATCGGCCTGCTTCCGCCCTTTATGACGGCCCCCAGGGATTTTTCCTCGATGGTGGTCAGCCCTCCGGCAATGTTATCAGGTACCGGGTTGGCTCCAAGTATACTGACTCCGCGGGCGCTGGCCTGTTCCTCGACGTTATTCACTATGGCCAAGATCTTCTGGCGCACTACTTCGTTTACTGCTCGCTCGGATAGTATATGCTCGGCCCCCAGAAACTCAGAGGTCTCCGACAGCACAACAGTGCCGCCGTTATCGACCACCCAGTCGGCAACCTTCCCGAGGACAGGGTTGGATCCGATCCCTGAGGTGGTGTCGGACCCGCCGCACTCCACTGCCATGACAAGCTTGTCGATGCCTACCAATTCCCTCTGTTGCTCGCTTGCTCGAGTCACCATGTCCATAGCGATCTCCACCCCGGCAGCCGTGGCGCTTATGCTGTTGCCACACTCCTGCACTGTGACAGTTTCAACCCGTTTCCCACTCAACGCCTTAATTGCCTTGGCCAGTTTTTTGGCGGAAACGGGCTCCAGGCTGATTATAAGAACGCTGTGTATGTTGGGGTTTGCACCCATCCCTGCAAGAGTCCGGAATGTAAGCTCCTCGTCAGCCCCGTACTGTCCGCGCCCGTACCATATCGGCAGAGGCAACACATCCTTGACCTGGGTCGCGATATTCCTGACAATACTGTTGCAGTTGTCCATGGCCGCTAGCACAGCCACATGATTTCGTATCCCAACACGGCCGTCGGACCTTTTATATCCCATAAAGTTCAAAATGTTGACCTCCCTTATTATTCTCCTTTTAAGTCGCCGCGCCCACGAATGCTTTCAAGGTTGTGGACATGGACAAGGTCCCCCACCTTAATATCCTTCTTTGCGCAACCTATAACGGCATCATACTTTATAACCCTGATGCCCTCCCTGATTTCGGCCAAGGCCGCTTTATGCCCGAGAGGTATGTTCTCTGTGGCCGTGACCTTTTTGACCGCCCCCCCTTTTTCGTAGCAAATCTCTTCCCCTGCAATGATATCCCTGATGACGGTCACAACATTATCGTTTTCATTTAACAGTATTGAGTTCTTAATACCGATCTCCCCCTCGTTTTTAATTCAAAGAGCATAATGCATCCCGAAAACCTGGCAACATTTGGGGCGGAACTAGACAGAGACGTCGGCCTACTTTTTACTGCCCCTGGAAACCATTCCCTTAACCATGAAAAAGATCATTATGGCCATCAGCCCCACAATAATCGCTGAAACCGGTCTGGACACAAATATGGCGTAGCCGTCATTAGACATCATAAGGCTTCTACGGAAGTTGACCTCGATAAAAGTGCCCAGGATAAACGCCAGGATGAAGGAAGGCAGCGAGTAGTCCAGTTTCTTCATAAAGAACCCCAGTAGGCCCATTGCCAGCGCCAGGAAAACGTCAAAAACCATCATCCTGCTTGTGAATGCTCCGATCAGGGACAGGACTAGAATTGAAATAATCAGTATATAATTGGGCACCGCCAGCGCTCTAGCCCAGATAGGCGTTGTCAGCCGACCAAGCACGTACATGGCCAGCACGGATACTATGAAACCAACAAAGAGACCGTACACCAGCTCCGGGTTCTGACCGAAGACCTGAGGACCCGGCTGTATGCCGTGGATTACAAAGGCGCCGAGAATGATCCCGGTGGTGGGTGACCCCGGTATCCCCAGTGCCAGAAGGGGCACGAGGGCCGCACCCACCGTGGCATTGTTGCTGGACTCAGGGGCCACAATCCCTTCCGGGTTTCCCTTGCCAAAGCTATCCGGATCCTTGGATATGCGCTTTGCTAGGCTGTAGCTGAACCAAGATGCGGGGCCTGCCCCCAGCCCCGGAATGATACCCGTGACGCTCCCGATGATCGACCCTAACAGTATGGGCTTGCTAACAACAGCTATTTCCTTGAACTTGAGTCCTGAATTCAGTCCTAGGGTCTGACCGACGTAGCGCTTGTTAACGCCGTCAGAAATCATCTGGATAACCTCGGACACTGCAAATAGGCCTATCAGTATCGGCACCATGGGTAGCCCCTCCATCAATTCCATGCGGTCAAACCCAAAACGGATATGGCCGGAAAGGACATCTATCCCCGCTGTGCTGAGCAGGAGGCCCAAGAACACCGAAATCACGCTTCGGAAAACGTCCCTGCTGGAGAGGGTGGCCACAGCGATCAAACCCAGCAACCCGATTAGAGCGTATTCCGGTGCTCCAAGCTTAACTGCAGCATTGGCCAGTGGTCCGCAGAAGCCGATAAGCACTACTCCCCCACAAAGGCCACCAATGGTGCTAGCCGTGAGGGAATACCCTATGGCCTTGGCGGGGAATCCTTTCCTAGCCAGGCTGTTCCCGTCCAGGACGGTGGCCACGGCAGCCGGTGTCCCCGGTATGCCTAGGGTGATGGCAGAGATTGAACCGCCGTACTCAGCACCCAGGTAGAGTGAAATTAGGAGGAGTATGGCCGGGAGTGTCTCCATGGAATAGGTAAAGGGCAGCAACAGGGCCACGCCTATGGCAGCGCCCAGGCCTGGTAACGCCCCCACGAACAGTCCCACCAGCGTGCCAATGACTATAATCAGCAGGTTATTCAGAACCAGGACGCCGGCGATTGCAGACAAGATCATTTTGCTCACCTCTAATTTCTTTGCAAGTCCTACCAACTCAAAAATTCAGTTTTATCATCATTCCAAACACAAGGTACACAAAGAGGGTTACCCCCGACCCTATTCCCAGACCGATTGACAGCGTCCTGATACTTCTGACCTTCCATCCCTGGAACCCCCAGAACATCCCGCAGGAAAGAAGAAATACCCACAGTAAGAACAGTTTGTGGAATGTTCCCCATAGGATCAAAAAAAGAACAGTCAGTATTAATGAGGTCGCCTGGATCAGCTTGTTGTTGAATTCCACTTTTTCTGGCATCGCATAGAAGCTCCTCAGAAGCACGATTCCACAGAAAACTAACATCAAAGCAGAGATTGCAATAGGAAAAAAAGCCGGGCCTAGCTCTTTGCCAATCGAGGGAAACTGAGAGGCTTGGTATATGAACACAACTCCTGTCAAGGCAAAAACCAACGTTAAAACTATTGATCCTGCTCGGTAATTCAAAATTCTACCTCCTCGAGGGTGCGCCTGACCCCCCCCCCGCAAAATGTTTCTGCAGGTTTCAGGATGAGGCGCTATTTTTTTTGCGTACTCGTTTATTTCTGGGTGATGGAGGAATTCTCATTATTTACAGCCTCGGTAAACTCCTTCGAAGGCAGTAGGCTTCGATCTGCTTCTGATCTTGCATGTACTTGATCCAATCGGGATCCTTCATGGCCGTGGCAAAGGCTTCTTCCAGTTTCTTCACCCGAGCCTCAGGCATTCCGGGCACGGCTATGATTCCACGCCACAATATCATTTCTATATCAAACCCTTTTTCTTTCAGCGTGGGAACGTCCTTCAGGCTGGAGTCCCGATCCTTGGAGGCGATGGCCAGTAGCCGAACCTTCCCGGACTCGAGGTAGTTGCGCACATTGCTGCTTGTATACCAGCCCGCGTCAACGTTGCTACCCAAGATAGCCACCGTAGCCTCGTTCCCCCCCTTGTAGGGGATGTAGTCATACTGGATACCGGCCTTGGTTTTAAAGATGTCCGACACCGCGCTGCCTGTCGAGAAAGCACCAACTCCAGCCACCTTTAGTTTTCCTGGGTTGGCCTTGGCATAGGCGATATAGTCTTCTAGTGTCTTGAACGGGCTGCTGCCGGGAACCGCGAGCACCTCGGGGTCGGCGTTGATCCTAGCGATATAGGAGACGTCTTCTATCTTGTAGGGAATGCTTTTAGAGGCGATTGAATACACCAATGTGGAAGAGTGGCTTCCGATTGTATAGCCGTCAGTGGGCTGGGACTTCAGGTAAGCAAGTGCTATGCCGCCACTCCCGCCCGGCTTGTTCATATACACGAAATTCTGTCCGAGATTCTTTTCTACCGATTTCCCGAGCGTACGGGCGAAAATGTCCGCGCCGGAACCCGGGTCGAAGGGTATCACCCAGTTAATGGGCTTGTTTGGATAGTCATCAACCACCTTTTGGGGCTCATTGCCAGTGGACGCAGTTTTGGACGAGCAGCCGGCTATTCCGGAGACGAGGAGAAGGGCCAGAAGGATAATCCCGGACTTCTTAAAATATTGTTTTGTCCCGTTTACCATACCTAATTCCTCCTTTTTCAATTTTTTGAAAGTTCTAGATACCTTTTCCATGTATTCCTGCTCTTGATACACCCCCCCTCCGTCACCTCTCATTCAACTGATTATTATCCTACAATCAACAACACTGACCCCGGACCCCTCCATCATAACCATAACAGGGTTGAGATCCATTTCGACGATCTCTGGAAGGTATTGGCCCATGTCCGCCACTCGCCTGATTAGATCTTCTAGGGCAACGAAGTCGGCCACGGGCCTGCCCCGATATCCGGTTAGCAGTGTTGACCCTGCCAGTTCCCTCCACATCAAACCCTCTTCCCCTTTAGCAAAGGGAAGAACGCGCATGGAAACATCTTTTAGTACTTCCACCAGCACCCCGCCGATGCCTAGGACCAGCACCCCGCCGAAAACGGGGTCCCTTTTAAGTCCGCAGATCATCTCCTGCACCGATCCCAAAGACATCCCCTGGACCAGTACCCCGTTGATAACCGCGTCCGGCTTGTACTGCCTAGCGGAGGCGCATATCTCTTCAAAAGCTTCTGCCACCTCAGCAACGTTCTCCAGTCTAACCCTGACCCCCCCAGCCTCGGTTTTGTGGACTATGTTGGGAGAGTCAATTTTCATGACCACCGGAAAGCCTATTTTTACCGCGGCATAAGCCGCTTCCTCCGGGCTTTGGGCCAGCCTCAGCTCGGGATGGGGGATTCCAAAAAGATCAAGAAGGTCGAAGGCACTCTCCTGCGGCAGGTAATTTACTCCTTTTTGACGTAACCGTGCAATAATATTTTTTGCTTCATCAATCGACTGTTCAGATACTCTGGAAAATTTGCCCCCAGGTACGGGAAGCGGGCGCTGGGACCAACTATAAACCCCAGCCATGGTACTTACGGCCTCATACACCGAGTGAAAACAGGGAAGTTGGGCCTTTCGGGCGGCATCCAGAATCTGCAACCTCAAACTTTCTACGGCCTGATCAGGCACTGCCCGGAGGCCCACGTAAACAGGCTTTTTGCTCCCGGCCACAGATAAAAGAGTAGTGGAAATACCCTCGGCCATAGTGCCCGGGTTGTCGTAATTTATAAAAGGAAGTAGATTAAAATGGACTACTGCCCCGCCTACAGCTGGGTCTTCGAGCAGACGGTTGATCACTATTCCCAGTGCCTCGCCGCCCTTTTTGTGGAGCGCGCTGGCGGGGGTGTCAGTGGGGTTTCCCACCGAAGACCCCGGCGGCATATCTATTTCCAAAATGGCAGCTTTTGTCCTGCCGTCAATGGCCGCCAAGGTCAGCCCGCGCTCGGCCAGCAGGTCAGTGGCTAGGACTGTCGCCCCGCCCCCGTTTCCCACTAGGGCCAACCCTTTTCCGGATGGCCGAGGGACAAAGCCCTGGAGAGCAGTAAGCATAGCTAAGAATTCATCAATGCCTTCCACCGCAATGGCGCCAGCTTGCATAACTGCAGCCTTCCAAGTATCGTACTGGCCCGCCAAGGAATTGGTGTGCGAGGCTGCCGACTTTGCCCCGAGGTCAGTTCGCCCCCCCTTAAGTATCACAACGGGTTTAACCGCGGCTACCCTCGTCAAAGCATCAAAAAATTCCCTCCCCCGCCGGAGCCCCTCTAGATAAAACCCAATAACCTCGGTTCCTGGATCCTGCCCCAAGTAATTAAGAAAATCCACCGGGTCCAGATCCAAGCAGTTCCCTATGGAAACCAGCTTGCCAAGACTGATCCCCCGTGCCTTAGCCTGGAGGACCATCTCTATGCTCAGCCCGCCGCTCTGGGAGCAGATAGAAACGTTTCCCACGGTGCAGTCGGCTGATGTTATAAACGTGAGCTTCCCTGCGGAGGAATAGACGCCCATACAGTTGGGGCCAACGATCCTTGTCGTACCTTGGGCCAGATCAATTATCCTCCCTTCGAACTCCCGACCCTCGACCCCGGCCTCACCGAACCCGCTAGTCAGTATCTGTGCAACCGGAACACCTTTGTCCGCGCAGTCGGCTACTACATCAGGCACGATGACCGCAGGGACGGCAATAATGCACAGGTCGACTTCTTCCGTTATATCAATCACCCGCTTAAAGCCCGGTACGCCACAGCAGGATTCCCCCCTTGGATTGACTGCATAAAGGCTTCCGGTAAATCCGAACTCCTTGATCAGCCTTAATGTACGCGACCCCATTTTTTTGGGGCTACTCCCAGCGCCCACTATCGCCACTGACCTGGGGTTAAAAAACTTATCTAGAGAAAAGTTGACTTCGGTTTGAATGGTAATCCCTCCTTATGCCTCTCCTATCCCATCGCCGGGGGGAGCTAAAGTCTATCTGCCCTTCTTCGCCGCACTCTGAAGGCCGGCGATCAGATCAGTGCAGTAATCCCCCCTGATAAATCCATCATTGCGGACCACATTCAGCAACAGCGGTATATTGTTCTTGATCCCCTCTATTTGAGTTTGCGACAACGCCTTGTTCATTGCCACAATAGTTTCCTGCCGGTCTCCCCCCTGAACAACCAACTTGGCAATCATCGGGTCATAATATTGTGAAACTTTTGAACCTTCCTCCACGGCGGTGTCAATCCTGACGCCACCCACCGGCCAGGCCAGCTTTGAAATTGTCCCCGGGGATGGAATAAGCCTGACTGGGTCCTCGGCGTAGATCCTGCACTCGATGGCGTGGCCCTGGGAGCTGATCTGGTCTTGGGACAACGGTAGCTGCTCGCCCTGGGCGATCCTAATCTGCCACTCCACAAGGTCCAGACCGGTTACGGCCTCAGTAACGGGGTGCTCCACCTGAAGCCTAGTATTCATTTCAAGAAAATAAAACTCCCCGTTCTGTCCAAAAATGAATTCCATGGTCCCCAGATTCCTGTACCCGATCCCCCTTGCACCCTGGATCGCTGACGCCAGCAGCCGGTCGCGCAGATCTCCGCTAAGAAAGGGAGATGGGCTTTCCTCCAGGACCTTCTGGTGGCGCCTCTGCACTGAGCACTCCCTTTCAAAGAGATGTACGACATTGCCGTACTGGTCGGCAGCAATCTGTACTTCTATGTGCCTTGGGCTCTCGATGAACTTTTCCAAGAGCACGGTGGGGTTGCCGAAGTAGAGGCGGGAGCGGTCACGGATGTTCTGAAAGCCCTTCTCTAGCTCTTCGGGACTGTTGAAAATGGATATCCCGACCCCGCCTCCGCCCGCACTTGCCTTAAGCATTACCGGGTAGACTATTTCCCGGGCCAGCTCCATGGCTTCCTCCAGCGACTCGACTGCTTCTTCACTACCTGGCACGACGGGAACGCCTAGGGCAGTCATTTTCCGGCGGGCCTCAATCTTGCTGCCCATATCGGATATAACCCGACTAGGGGGCCCGATGAAGATAATACCACTTTTTTCACATTCAGCCGCAAAGTCACCGTTTTCGGAAAGTAGACCGTACCCCGGGTGAACCGCGTCGGCCCCAGTCTCTCTGACCGCGGAAATAATGGTCCCCGAATTGAGGTAGCTCTGAGCTACCGGTGCAGGTCCAATAAGAACCGACTCATCAGCCTCCCGGACGTGCAAAGCATCCTGGTCTGCCTCTGAGTATACAGCCACGGTTTTGATTCCCATTTTCCTGCAGGTGCTTATAACCCGCCTAGCTATCTCTCCCCTATTGGCAATTAAAATCTTTTTAATAGTCATCTTAAATACCCCTATACTTCGAGAATGATAATGACATCACCCTCAGAAATTGGGTCCCCTTCTTTAACCATTATTTCCTTAACCGTCCCGTCCTCGGGGGCCAACGTGGGAACTTCCATTTTCATCGACTCTAAGGTCATCAGGGTGCCGTCCTCGGAAACCCTGTCCCCCTGCCTTACATTGATTTTCCAGACCATCCCCGTAGTCTCCGCCTTTACCTCAATCAAAGCCATATTTCATTCCTCCCGGTTATTTTTTATTATAATGTCAGAAAACCCACTGGTTTAGTAGCTGGTCGGCCAGTTCTGCACAAGATGCTTGCCCACACCGTTATTCATGCCCTTCCTGTAAATCTCCAGAAGCCTGATCAGGGTGGCCCTGGTCTGACGCGGGTCGATGACCATGTGACCCTCGTAAAGACCAGCAAGGTCCCATGCCGAGGTGTCCCGGGCCAGTTCATCTTGCAGTTGCTTAAAGCGGACCGGGTCGTCCTTCTCCGTTACCTTGTAGAGGACGTTAACCCCCACCGACGGGTCCATGAACCCCAGATCGGCCATGGGCCACAGAATAACCTCGTCGGAGTTCTGCCCGCCGCCCATGTTAAGGTAGGCCTGGCCGTAGTCCTTCCTCATAATCACCAATATTTTCGGCACGGTGCAGAGGGTGAGGGCGTTCAACCAGTTGATGAGCCTTCCGGGCGCTCCCTGTTTTTCCCCGGCCACCCCGACCAGGAACCCGGGTTGGTCAGCCAGGAACACCAGCGGTATATTATACGAGTCGCACATCACAAGAAAACTAGTAGCCTTCCGCATTGCGTCCACGTCGATAGCCCCACCTTTGAACTTGGGGTTGTTGGCAATAATGCCCACGCTCTTCCCGTTAAGACGCGCGAAGCTCGTCACAATTGATTTTCCGAAGCGCTGTTTGATTTCGAAGAAGCTGTTCTGGTCCACGATGCACTTTATGATATCCCTTACATCGTACACCTGGTTCTTCTGCTCGGGAAAAATCTCCAGTATTTTTTCGGACCTTTCGTTTGATTCAAGCGGTACTGGATATACAGGGGGAGCCTCATTGGAGTTTCCGGGCAGGTAGCTGAGGAAGTCCTTGATTATTTCCAGCGCCTCCTCGTCGGTATTAACAACCACATCAACAAAGCCGGTAATCTCGGTGTGTAGCTTCCAGCCACCCAGTTCCTCGGGGTCAACTAGCTGGTTTATGGCAATAGAAGTCACCCGGCTGCTGGCCACGGCCATGGTGGCTCCCTTGCGCATTACAGTGAAGTCCGACATGCAGGTGTACCAGGTGGAAGAGCCGTAGCAGGCACCCAGGAGCGCCGAAACCATTGGAGCTTCCCGCATGCGCATGTATTCGGTGGGGTCCTGGCCCATGGTGGCACGCCCCGCCGCCCCCATGCGGTCCGGCATCCGGGCCCCTGAGGATTCCCCTAGAAGTATAAGTGGAATCCCCCTCTGGATGGAGATCTTTTTCATGTGCCTTATTTTCTTCATGTTGATGACGCTGCTCGTTGCGCCGAGCACCGTGAAGTCATTAGATACAATGGCAACCTCGCGGTCGTTTATCCTCCCAACCCCAGCAATTTTACCGTCGGCTGGTGACTTGTGGCGAACTTCAGACCGAATTGCAGTAGCAAAAAGGCCGGATTCGATAAAACTGCCATCATCAACTAGGTAGTCAAGCCGCTCCCTTGCGTTAAGCACTCCTTCAGCCTTCCTCTTAGCAAGTTTTTCCGGTCCGCCCATCCCCTGCGCCTTGGCTTTCCTCTCCTCTAGGTCCTTCATTAACTCTTCGAATTCCATTCTGTCATACCTCCGTTTTCGTGAATTTTAATAAATAAACTCCTGCAACGTAATCCGTGATTTTATCCCCGACCCCCAGAAATAAAGATTATTTTTGCATAGGTGGGATAAAGTTACTGCGGTTAACCCATACCCCCTCTATTTTCAAATAACCAGTATTATAGAACTTTTGGGAAGTGGAGTTTATTTAAATTAAGTAAGACGCCGTCTTACTTCTTAATTATACTACAAGTAACTATGATATAATAGGCTTATTAACACATTATTTTAAATAATTTGATATGTTATTTCAGCTATGTTGCTAACGCTTTAATAAGACTCGATCCTACATATTTTTAAACATACTTTTCAAACATATTTTTGCATCGGTGGGATAGAGTTACTGCGTTTAACCCATACCCCCCTATTTCCAAATAACCGGTATTATAGAACTTTTGGGAAGTGGAGTTTATTTGAATTAAGAAAGACGCCGTCTTACTTCTTAATTATACTACAAGTAACTATGATATAACAGGCTTATTAACACATTATTTTAAATAATCTGACATTCTATTTCAGCTATGTTGCTAACGCTTTAATAAGACTCAATGCTACATACTTTTCAAACTCTCTACCACTTTCAATAAGTAGTTCAATGTTATTTTCGAGCAACTCTTATGTCCATCGCCAATGCCAAAAGAGCCCTTCGCTTTGTCTCATGCGAAGGGGCTCTCGCCAAATTGACACCGCGACACTGTAAAAAGAATATCCTGCTCTACGACTCGCTACCAAGACTTTTACTCAAGTAAAATGGCGATAGGTAAAGCTTTGATATTATCTCCACTTTTTGCCGGCTAAGTCGGAGGGATTGCTCCCTCTTTCTCGCCTAAGAACCGTACGTGTTGATTTCTCAACATACGGCTCAAG
>Ga0209386_1000583_pt1 | contig 17261 bp, 14 predicted proteins | sample NGEPertwo_FD_184510 | JGI IMG/M metagenome (GOLD analysis project Ga0209386, IMG submission 184510) | Arctic peat soil microbial communities from the Barrow Environmental Observatory site, Barrow, Alaska, USA - NGEE Permafrost154B-two... | ecosystem: Environmental > Terrestrial > Soil > Wetlands...
TACAAACCCTCCGGGTTTAGAAAGAATGATCATCTAAAGGAAAGATGCCGGAGGCATCACATGTTTATAGAAACCATACAATCAACGAAATATTCGACCCCTGCGGGGTCGCACGTTCCTTGGATCACGGATTTTTCTATACACATGAAAACCCTCCGGGTTTGGGACGAAAGATCATTAAAGGAAAGATGCCAGAGGCATCACATGTTTATAGAAATGGATAGAACATAGCGAAATACGACTCCGGAAGGAGTCGAACATTCTTAATCATCATTAATAGTTCTATACACATACAAACCCTCCGGGTTTGGAAAATGGCCGGTAACGAAACCCGATACAGATCCTGAAACAAGTTCAGGATGACGCATTGAATATTGTTGACTGCGCAAATGAACTTCATCCATCCGCGCAGTTTCCATAAAAAAAAGAGCCATTCCAAATATGGAACAGCCCTTTCCTTAATCAACCCAACCCGATTAAATCTGTACAGCCTTTTCTTCCTCGCTTTGGTTCTGTTTGCGGGTTTTGCGCGAACGAGCCACGGTATTTGTTTCAGAAATAGAGGTAATTACGCGGTTAAATATATCGCTGTAAATGGCGGGTTCAAGGTCAGCATATAATTGAAGCAGGGCGACTAAACCTGTCATAGCAGGAATCATTTCGTCAACGACCAATGTAGCCGGCTCCGAATTGTTGTTTAGTAAAGTCTGTTCTTCCGACTTTTGGGCGCTCACTGAGTCAAATGCAAGTTGTGCTTGTTTTAAGGAAGTATAATAAGGAAGTATGCCCAGCTCGAGGAACAATTGCTGGTTTTTAGGTTGATCAAATTCAGTAAACAAAGACAATAAAAGGGCCGATTCCGCTTTATAACCTAAACGGTAAGCATTTTTACCAAATCGTTCAAAAGTGGAGTACAATTTACCCGCCTTTTCCGACATTTCATCAATCAGGCTCAACGAAATACCTCCAACAATGTCGCGCAGGCACACAAAAGCCAAATCCCGGTTCTTGTCACATTGCGATAAATCTTCGGTAAATTCGCTTTTGAGCATGCTTTTCTGATTTTTCACCAGGCGATCAAAAATTTGTTTGTTCCTTGCATACAGGTTATTGAATTTAGTATCCAATTCAGTACACGGTAAAGTGATTTTCAGGACATTGTCAGCAAGGTTAATGACGTCCGAAACCGTTAGAATAGATGGAATAATTAGTTTTGCCATGCTTGTTTTTTTTTAGTTATTATTCTGTTCTTTTGGGCTAGTAAAAATTACAACATTAAGTTGAACAAAAAAAATAAGTCGTGTATTATTTTGATAAAGAATATACTTCGGAAAACTGGATGGTATCGTTTTGATTTTGGGATTTATTCGCGCAGGCTTGCACAGGCAGCTTGTAATCACCGATTGAGTCCCCCTGATTTGCAGGAAGTGTTTCTAAATCAGTATTCACTCAAACTATTTTGCGCGAAGGTTTTTAGATTTGAAAAAGTCCCCCGCAAGTTGTCGGGGACTTGTTCTGATTCGAAATTGTCTCCCACAGGTTTGCGAGAAGGTTTCTGGATATCGGATTAGCTACCGCAAGTTTCAGAACAGGTTTTCAGATTCAGGATTATCTGCCGCAAGTTGAATGGAAGGTTTTGTGTTTCAGAAAAGGCTCTAACAGGAATGAAATAATGTGGTATTCTTTTTTCAATCCCTTTTATGGTGCACCAATTCCATCGGTATTTCGAACGAAATTTCAACCACGCCATTAAATTCACCATCCTGCATCCACGGTGTCTGGTGGATCATTTTCCGGATACCTCGTTTTTCGATGGTGTATGAATTGGGGATGGGCTCAGCCAGCATCTTTTTCAGAAAGGTTCTGGCTGGTTCCGGATGACAATCGATCAGGCTATTGCCCAACAGACTCTCCTCCCCGCTTTTGGCAAATTGCTGTTTCGATCGGTCATTCATGTAAACAACAATCCCTTCGCGGTCGCAAACCGTAATTGCGCCTAAAAATTCGTCGGTCCAATTCATATTTTATATTTTTTAAAACCCACTGAGTCACACAGGGCGGGATTTAACCGATAAACATTCTGTGATTGCTGCTTTTGTCACCCCTATGAATATCGGGATCTATTTACTGTCAATGAAGCACTTGTCCGCTTTAGCAGAAAACCCTACTTGCGGATATTTTGACGTTAGGTGAGCTTATTTTTCTTTTATTCTATACTTTAAGTCCATTTGCTCATGTAGAATTCTTGTGATTTCTATTTCATTATTTTCAATCTTACGATAAAAAATGAGATGTCTGCCTACTCTAAACCCCAATAATTTTTTTGTAATTTCTGAATAGTTTTTCCCTAAATTGGGATTACTCGCAAGTTCTTTACAATTATCTAAAAGCATGTAATAATAAGTGTCTGCCTGATCTTCAGACCATTTATCAAAGGTATAATTCCAAATATGAGTTAAATCTTCAACTGCTTTATTCGTTAATCTATACCTTGCCATTCAAGTTCTTTTTAGCTTTTAATTTTTCTAAATGTGACACTGGATTGAAATCAAGCGCAATTCCGCTTTCTATCCCCTCTTGAATAGATGCTCTTAAAGCAATAATCTTGTTTTCTTCTTCTTCCAAAAGTCTTAATCCTGCTCTGACGACTTCACTTGCATTTTTATATCGTCCTGTCGATATTCTATTTTGAATAAAATTGTCAAAATAGTCTCCTATTGATACTGAAGTATTTCTATTCATAATTTATCATTTTCTCCGAAATTACCAAAAATTGGTATATGTGTCAAAATATGTACGACATTTTTAATCCCACATAACTATTCAATACCGCAATTCAGGCTTTTTCGTTAGTCCTTTTCCACCAGTTGCACTGCCTGATTCTTTCGATGGTACCCATCATTGAATTCTCCTTAAACTTTTGCGTTTTGATACAAACGTACCCAGTCGATTTCGAAGCGGTGAGGCAGACCTTCAGTTGGCTCAGAAACCAGAATGGAAGCTATATTCAGGTGAATTTTAAATGCCGGCACGTTATGCTTCATCACAAAAACTTCACGGTTGTTGATTTTCCAAACCAGCGAATGAGCTGACCATTCGAGCCTGAAAATATAAAATTCACCCGATTTTAGTCCGGAGAGACTTTCGCTTTCAGAACGAATTCCATTGGATGTTTTAGAAAACAAACCCACCCGGTTTTTTGCACCCATTTCTAACAGACTAATCTGCGGAGAACCCTCATCGCCCAATAAATAAAAGGCATCAACAAAATGATTCGAGGGTGTATATTTCACCTTGGCTTCCAGTATTCCATGTTTCCACCATCCGCTGCCGGCAGTAGAAACGATGCCCGACGTATAGTCGAATTCCTGTTCCACAAATCCGAAAGGAATTCCCCATACCATACTTTTTGCTTTCTCTTTTCGAACCTCAATTTTCAGCGAATGACCATCAACAGATACATTTTCCCCATCGGTAAACGCATGTAAATCGCCAGACTGCGAAAAATTCTGACCCAATGACTGACTTGCCCAATACGACTGAGTCATCCATTTTTTGGTGTCCAGTTTTCCGGTTTCAAAACGATCTTCAAAAACGAGTTCCCATTCTCTAAAAAACCGGAAGGCATCGGAGTTTTTATATTTCAGGTAATTAATCCGTTGTGGTAACTGATGCATTTCAGCAAACTGTTTTTCCTTAGCTGATTCTTCGGTCTTTTCCCATTTCTTCTTGTCTTCCAGATAAATAACCCGGGCTTTAAATTCATCCGCATCAGTTATTTTCTGAAGTTCCTCAAACCGTTTACGTTCAGGCGAATCTTTTAGTCGCAGATAGTTCCTATAGCCAGTCGATTTTCCGAACTGGGTGAGAAATTTCCAGTCATCGGAGTCCTTCAATTTCCTGAATTCGTTGGTTACAAGAATTTCTTCCCGTTTAACCTCCTCTTTCTTTGGCGAAAACATGGAAAAGCTTTTAACTGTTTCTTTCAGTTTTTCATGAGTCGCCAACAATCCGGAAGCTGATATCTTTTCGAATCTTTTTAATTCCTCCGATTTCAGTGTCGTAAGGAATTTTTGCAAACGAGTACTTCCTTCCAGTTTTTTGAGTTCTTTCAACTGTGCTGCTTTTACCTTTTCCAGGATTTGCTTATCCTGAGGGTTCAGATTCGAATCGTTGGATTCATAGGCAGAAGTTATTTCCTGAAGTTCCTCAAACCGCTTACGTTCAGGCGAATATTTCAGTTTTAGATAGTTTTTATAGGCAGCTGATTTTCCGAACCGGGTAAAAAATTTCCAGTCATCAGACTCATTCAATTGTCTGAATTCTTTAGTTACAAGTAGTTCTACTCTTTTTAGTTCTTCTTCCTTGGGCGAAAAAGCAGAAAAGCTTTTGACCGTTGCTTTCAGTTTTTCATAAGTTGCCAACAATCCGGAAATTGAAATTTTTTCGTAACGGGATAATTCATCTGATTTCAGGATCTTATAGAATTCCGGCAAGCGGTTTTTACGTTCAATTTCTTTTAATTCTTTCAACTGCGCTTCTTCTTTGCTACCGCGAAACGCGAGTTGCTGAATTTCTTTTTTCTCCTGCCTGAATGTGGCAGAATTCACCAACAATTCAAGTTCATGGTATTCCTTCAGTTCCGCAGATTGTTCATACTTGCAGAACATTCGGTAATCAGCCAGTAATGCTTCGCGGATAGCTTCCAGTTTCGCAGTTGATTTAATTAATCCGAATGAGCTGGCAAAGAATAATTTAAACGACATAATCGATTTTTTTGTAGTCTTAATTTCGAAGTTTTAAAAATAGTAAATAACTAACGTTTCGCACATCCTTTTTTGATCTTTGTTTTCAGTAGTTTTGGATTGCTGATATTTTATATCGTATTGGTTTTCTTTGTTTTTTGTTTTCCATTTTTGTTAGGCAGCTCTTTTATTTTGATCAGTATCATTCAGTAGCCGTGCAAACGATTCCCTTGTGTGGTCATTCTGAAAGATTCTTTCAAGAAGTTCTTGTTCGTCGATTTAGCCCAAGATATTTGTGATGAGTTGCATTAATTCAACAAATAGCCCCCAAAGTCTTTGTTTTAGCCGTTCCTGTATTACGGCCTCCTTTTTTTAAAACGTGAATTATAAAAATGAATTACAATGCTGGTATTTGGAACACAAATGCACATTGTCACTTTTGTTTTCGTGAGTACAATGTGTGCTTTCCACCGATCAAACAGGGCTGATATTAAGAGCCACGGATGAACTACGCATACTGGTCGCCAAATCAATGAATGAAGTGTTCAAAACCATCGTACCACTTATCTACACCCTAAAAAGAAGATTTATCCTACGACGGAAAAATGCGGTAAAACCCGAACCAGCTCCGGAAGCCAATATTGAAGCTTAAACGGATGCCCCCCGAAAGCCTAAGTCGATAGCGTTTCCGGGGGATTTTATTTTTGCGGAAATGAAATCCTGTGGATTTGAATAGTCGTCCTGTAGACTTTCTACCCGCCCAGTACAGGTTTTCACCGCCCTGTGGAACTTCTACCCGTCCTGTACAGGTTTTCATCGTCCTGCACACATTTTTACCCGTCCTGTTGAACAGGACGGGTGAAAATGTGTGCAGGACGGGTATTTTTTCATACAGGGCGGCCAGAAAATGCACAGGACGGACAAAAACTTCAACAGGACGGTGTTCCGGACTAACAGGGCGGGCAGAAAATGAACAGGGCCGTATTCAGCAAAGACCTTGGATTAAAATAGTGGGTTCTATAACGTTTGCTGTGGGTAAGATAAAGGAATCAGCTACTTTCATGGCCTGAAAGGCCAACATAATTTAGCCCAGGGCAAAGTTGAGGGAGGAACGAACCGAAACACCGCCCTGGGTATTAGGATACACAACAAAAACCGTCCGGACAAGTATGTTGAACAAAGTATAATACCTTTTTCCCGGACGGAAAAATACGGTATCATTTGCCGGAAAAAAGAGATTATCCATTTCGTCCGAATTAAGAATTTCTATTTTATGAACCTTATTACCCGGACGATTTCATTAATCGCTCTCCAACCCAGGGCGTTACTCCTTCGTCGCTTGCCCTGGGCCAGTATTTCCTGTCCTTTCAGGACGTCTGAATTCTCTTTAATCATCATTCGTTTTCATAAAGAATGAATATAGATTATCCATACAAATCGTTATAGAGCCAAATAATGCATTACTGTGGCCGGAAACTTTATACCAAAGAAAACTTCGAAATTATTTTCACACCAACTTTAAATCTCTTTTTCAAGTTTCAATTCCAAAACCCTACTCTCCCCAAACTTTAGCAATCCGATCCTTTATTTTTTGCTCAAATATTCCAATCAGCTGTTTGTTGGCATTTACCAATTCCTGTTCTTTTTCGATTTGAGCAACGATCTCAAGCTGTTTTTCAATTGGAGGTTTAGGAATATTAAATTGGCGAAGTTCTTTTAATGCAACAGTTTTTTGTGCCATACCAGTCGCAACTTTTTCGGCTTGTAAAAAAGCATCTGGTGACAATAAAAAATAAAACAGATATTTACTGTCTATTTCAGAACTTGGTCGTACGAGACCAATGTGCCTTTGAAAGCAAAACTCTTTTTCAAAATCAACTAATACGGGGATACCAAAAGAACCTGTAACTGTATATAAAATATCCCCGACTTGTGGCTTCCGATGAGTTTTAATATCATCGTAATATTTATTAGGAACAAAGTAAGTTTTTGAAAAATCGATAACTCCACCTTGATTAATATTTGAAATTGTAATAAATGGAATGCCACTTTCCGATTTTGGAGGTGGTTGATGGTCTCCATCAGAGATACTTTCACAAACCTCAGCTAATCTCACCATTTCCCATTCCGGATCAATATCTATTTTAGGTTTGTAGTTTTCTACAACCATTTTTGCCCCGTCAATTATTTTTTGATAGCCTTCTATTTCGGCTACGATTTCTTGCTGGATGGAGATGGGTGGAAGGGGAAATTTTTCACCCTTAATCATAGGAATTGTTAATTGTGGTATTGAGTTCCCATTTCGGTAGATATTTAGAGATTCCAATATTAACTTTAAATAATGAAGATTAATTATATTATCCTCAGGTATAGCAACAATTAATCTGACTATGGGAAAAAACGGAGCTTTTCTAATTTTTGCATAGCCAATTGTTCCTCTAGCAGAAATAGTCACTGCATCTTTTTCAACTCTTGAAAGATTAGAATAACCATACAAACTCTTATCTCCAACGCCATTTGAATAAATAGGAATGGTATAATCCTGTGTTTTAGTTTTTGAATATTCTCTTGGAGCATCCCCTCCTGCAAAAAGGTCTTTACAAACATTACCTAATTCAACTATATCCCATTTACCAATATATGGTTTAACCGATTTATATCTCTCCCCACTCAAATTATAATCGCCATTTTTTGCAATCTCCGTTTTAGGCACAGCATGTGCAATTTCACTTTCAATAAAATCACCGGATTTAAATTGCTTTACTATTTCAATGGCATCTTCCAACTGTCCGCCTTTAACCGCATTTCGCTGTGCTCCCAAATTATAGCCGTCATTGGCAACTTTAACAAAAAGAATCTCCTGAGCTGTTTTTGCAAGTTCTTTGTCCATCAATAAAATAGAGGTTTTCACACCGCTGTATGGATTGAATATACCTGCGGGCAAACTCACCACTGCGTAGAGGTAATTATCCACCAACATTTTCCGGAGATCTTTGTATGCTGTTCCGCTTTGAAAAATTACGCCTTCAGGAACAATAATACCTGCCCTACCCTTTGGGTTTAAGTGTTCAGCAATGTAATCGACAAACAAAACTTCGCTCCGGTTACTGCTGATTGTAAATTTTTTATGTGGCCGAATTCCGCCTTTCGGGCTCATAAATGGTGGATTGGCCAATATCACATCATAACTTTCTTTCCAGCGGTCTTCGCTGCTCAAGGTGTCATATTCGTGAATATGCGGATCGGAAAAACCATGCAAATAAAGATTCACCAGGCTCAGGCGCACCATGTCGGGCGATATGTCGTAACCCACAAAATTCGAAATAATTCGTTTGCGTTCATCGGGGGTGATGGTGGTGGTTTTTGTGGTGGTAGAGACGCAATGCATTGCGTCTCTACGGTCACCCCCGCCACCATCCCCACCTAAAATATGTTTAAACGCCGAAATCAAAAAACCCGCGGTACCACATGCAGGATCAAGAATGGTATCGTTTTTACCCGGATCGACAACAGCAACTAAAAAATCGATAATATGTCGTGGTGTGCGAAATTGTCCGGCATCCCCCTGCGAACCCATAACCGAAAGCAGGTATTCAAAAGCATCGCCCAGCATTTCACTGTGCGAATATTCAAATTCGCTGATGGTTTTCAGAAACATTTTTAAGGTTTCAGGATCGCGATAAGGCAGGTAGGCATTCTTAAAAATATCGCGAAACAGTTGGGGAATATTCGGATTCTTATCCATGCTGACAATGGCTTCAGAATACAAACCAAGCATTTCGAATGCTGTAACTTTGGTATCGAATAAATTATCCCAATTGTATTTTTCAAAATCGCCTGAAAAGAATTTAGCCGTTCCGCCCAATTCAATGGCTTCTTTGTCCATGTCGTCCATGAACTTATAAATTAAACCAATTGTAATCTGTTCTATCTGTGCTTTGGGATCGGGCAATTTTCCTACTAAAATATCACGGCAATCATCAATCCGTTTCTTCGTCGATGTATCTAACATTTGTATTTGTATAATTTTTTATTGGTTGCGACGCAATGAATAAAATTTATCATTCGTCCAATTTCCTGGATTATTCAGGATATAATTTGAAATTCGGTGAAACGATTCATCATTTCTGATGATGTGATCGTAAAAACGGGATTGCCATGCAAAACCGACATGAATTTGTCGTGCATTTTTTGTTACACCAATTTTAAACCCACGAATAACGGATGCCAAATTTTTGGATTGGGGTCCAAATTTATTTTTGGATTCATTGATGGTGGTGGTGGTGATGGCGGCGGTGGTGGCGATGGCGGTGGCGATGGTAGAGACGCAATGCATTGCGTCTCTACGTTGCGCGTCCCGTTTACCATCCCGTTGTGCGTCATGTTGCGCGTCCCGTTTACCATCCCGTTGCGCATCCCGTTGCGCGTCACATTGTTCATCCCGTTGTCCGTCATGTTGCGCGTCACATTGTTCATCCCGTTGCGCATCCCGTTGTCCGTCACATTGTTCATCCCGTTGTCCGTCATGTTGTTCATCCCGTTGTCCGTCACATTGTTCATCCCGTTGTCCGTCATGTTGCGCGTCACGTTGCGCGTCACGTTTTGTATTGTATTCATTTTCGCCAATCATGATAATTGCATGAAAATGATTTGGCATAACCACGTATTCCACCGATGTTAAATTCATATCCGGACGCAATTCAAACGTTTTTAACCATTCGGATTCAACAATTTTCCCAATTTCCGTTAAATGCATTTCGCCATTATTGATTTCCCCAAAATAACATTCCCTTCCCTGTGTGCAAATGGTTACAAAATACATGGCATTCCATCCGTAATCCCAATTTTGCAGGCGGACAGAAGGTATCCGATATTTATCCTGAAATTTTTCCGACATATTTTAGGCTGCAAATTTTTCCAGTTTAATGTAGTCTTTAATGTAAACAGGTATTACTTCACGGTATTTGCTTGCCACTGCCTTGAATTGAGAAATGGTAAGTGTTGGATGGGTTTGTAAAGCCTGAAAATTTTTCGTTTCAATGATCTTTCGAATTTCGTTGTCCACAATATACGCTTTAAAGAAGTATTTTAATGCCCGCAAATTTACATCTTCTTCAGGAGGATATATCGAAATAAATTTGTCAAATTCTTCTTCCAGCAATTCGTCTTTCGATTTGAATTTAGGAATGATTCCAAAAACCTTTTCCACGACCTCACGAATAGATGTTTTCCGGTCGATCTTTGCTGCTTTTCGCAATTTATCCAGATTAAAATATTCTTCAGGTTTATCAAATATTTCATTTTGAATATGAGAAATTACCTGCTCCCAATTGCCCAATTCCACATTCTTTTTAATAATGTCGTCCATCACAATCCGGTCTTCAAACTTCTTGAACAACATCCGGTCGATCTTCATTCCTTCGTATCCAATCAGCTGTTCGTTCAAAACGGCCAACGGATCAGGAAGGAAGCTGGTATATTTGTCAAGGTCAACACCAGGGCCGCCGCCTTCAGCGCCGCCGGTTTTTGGTTTTGGAAGTATTAGTTTTTGGTCATAGTCAAATCTTTCCTCGAAATATTCGCAGTTGGCAAAGAAGTCGAAAAGTTTGAAAAATTCCTTTTCATGCTGAATGGTTTCTTCTTCATTCAGTTCGTTTTTATGCTTGAAATCGAAGGTGTTTTTACGGGTTCCACGACCTTTAATCTGAACAAAATCGGACGGGCTAAAAATCGGTCGCATCATACAAAGGTTGAGCAAATCCGGACAATCGTAACCAGTGGTCATCATACCAACCGTTACGCAAATCCGTGTTTTGCACGACTTATAACCTTCGAGCCAGGTAGTTTTGCCATTCAAATTATTGTTCGTGAAATTGATGGTCATTTGCTGCGCATCGCCAACTTGCGAAGTTACCTGAACAGCAAAATCGGAATTGTATTTATTCGGATAAAGCTGATCAGCAAATTCGTTCAGAATTTCTGTCAATTTTCGGGCATGGTTCTGACTTACTGCAAAAATAATGGTTTTGCCAATTTCGCTGGTAATCGGATCACGCATGGCATTTTCCAAAAAAGTCTGACAGAAAACACGATTGGTTTTATCGGAGAAAAATTTCTTTTCAAAATCGCGGGAAACAAAAACCTCCGTTTCTTCGCCGTCTTCAGTGGTTACTGAAACCGCGTAACCTTCATCAGAAAGCAATTGTGTAGTAATTTCGGTGCGGGCATCCAATACTTTAGGATTGACAAGGAACCCTTCTTTCACGCCATCCAATAAGGAATAACGGAATGTTGGATCACCACCTTCGCAGCCAAAAGTTGCGTATGTATCGCGCAACATCCTACGTTCAATTTCTCTGGGGTCGTTTTCCCTGAGCGCATTTGGATCAACACCTTTCAAATAATCTTTTGGCGTGGCTGTTAAACCCAATTTGTAGCCATGAAAATATTCAAAAACGGCTCTTGCATTTCCTCCGATCGAACGATGTGACTCGTCCGAAATGATCAGATCAAAATCGCTTGGCGAAAATTCATAGCGGTATTTATCATCGAACATCAACGATTGAATGGTTGTAACCACAATCTCCGCTTTGTGCCAATCGCTTCGGTGTTCCTTATAAATGAAAGTTGAATAATCTGGTTTCAGATAATTGGTAAAAGCTTTCCAGGCCTGATCTTCCAATTCCAGCCGATCAACCAGAAACAATACCCTTCTGGCATTCTGAGTTCTTAAAAACAATCGGATCACCGCCGCAGCGGTCAGCGTCTTTCCGGTTCCGGTAGCCATTTCAAAAAGGAAACGATCTTTACCCAACTGGACAGCCTTTTGAAGTTCTTCAACAGCTTTTAATTGGTAAGGTCTTAGAAACCGAAGACCATTGTTCCAGATAAAGTCTTTGCTGCTTTCTATGCTGCCATTCCATCCAGGTATTTCGGCATAGTCGGGCATTTGAACAATGGCAATAAAATCGTTTGCAACCAACTCATTTGCCAGGGAATTCCGGTCAGGATTCCATTCTTTGATGGCGCCAATTTCACCAGCCGAAGGGAATTTGTATATCGGTTTGGGATTCCCTTTTTTCAGATCCCATAAATAATGAACAATTCCATTTGATAGAATGATAAACCGGGCGTCAACCGTATTGGCGTATTTTCTGGCCTGTTCTTTGGCGACCAATGGATGTAGTTTTTCCTTTTTAGCTTCGAGTACACAAATCGGTTTATTGTTGCTGTCAACAAGTAAAAAATCCAGCGAACCTGATTTTATTTTCTCATAATCATTGCCCCATGCATCAACTTCCAGCTGAGTGATTTTCACATGGTTTTCAAGCAGAATATTTGCTTTCCCTTCGTGATTATCAAAGAATCTCCAACCCGCTTCCTCAAGCAGTTTGTTAATCTTTATCCTCGCATGTGCTTCGTTGTTCAGCATTTGGTCAAGTCAATTGGTCTTTTGGGTTCCGAAAGATACTGCTTTTGTTTATGTATTGTAAAATGAGTGGGTAAAAAAGAAATTTATTTGGAAATGGGACGTTTCAGAATGCTTAAGAATGGATGATAAAACGGTAAATTGTATGAGCAGTGGCAGATTACGTGGTACTTTCCGGTCAAATAGCAATGAAGTTTGAGCTGGCTATAACCCTTGAAATTACTACTATCTCGGCTATTATTTTCATGCATTGTTGGCTGTTGGGCTTTTCTATAACTTAATCTCCAAATAATTTTGTTCGCATTTTTCTTAAAATCCCATAGCTTTTTTTACAACTTCCATTTCTTCTTCTGAAGTCAATGCTTTTAATAATTCAAATGCAACACTTGGAGCTGTCTCGGGACAATAAGATGTAATAATATTACCATCAACTACAATTGGCTCATTCACAACATTCACTCCAAATTCTTTCAGTTTTTTTTGCCAATATGCGTTTTTTAAGTGGTATGTAGTTGCTTTCCGATTCCTAAGAACTCCACTTTTTCCTAAGGGCAATGCCGCAGAACAAATTGTCGCAATGATTTTACCTTTTGCATTAAATTCCTTAATTAATTTTAAAAACCTTTCGTCATATGCTTCTTCATAAAAACCAAATTCCCCAAATCCACCAGGTATTGCTAAGGCATCATATTCGTCAACGTTTATTTCGCCAATGGTTTTATCTACTATTACAGGTACATTAAAAGTGCTTATAACTTTATCAGTAAAACCACATGTATCAACGAACAAATTATGTCCATAATCATTTCTAGCCCAACCAAGAACATCTATAAAAACACTAAATTCCATAGTTTCAAATCCTTTTGCCAGAAACACTAATACTTTCTTATTTTGCATAGTTTTCAAAATTATCAATTTGTATAAATTTCTATTAGTTTCGCTGTTTTTGCCTTACAGCCAACATATTTATATAGTTATTGTGTTTATTTCTTCTTTGTCCGTTCAAAAAACTATGTTTATATCTCCATTTTGGTCATGTAAACACACCTTAAAGTAATTATTACCAAATAAAATCGTCAAAAAGGTTGTTCATTCTGGATAGTTCCGCGATGGAATGATTTCAAAACAGGTATGCTGATTTTTGGCTAGGGCTAAGATAGAACATCGTATCCGACAATCATAATGTAAAGTAGACTTTCTTGGTATAAAGAACTTTGGGCCCAAAGAATATGTGATTGCCACCTTTTTGCCACCTTTACATATGCATTTATATGATGTTTTCTGCAGGAGCTAAAAACAAAAAACTCCTGTAAATGTGGTATTTACAGGATTTTGCTTTGATGTGCTTTTTGAAAAAGTGGAGCGGCGGGAACGGAACCATTCAGCTATCCAGCTAAATATCAACTATTTAATTTTTCAAAATCTTCAAAACTCCCGAATTACCACCTCGAAAACGTACTGTCCTGAGTATCAGGTTGCTTCCATTTGTAAGGTAAAGATAGAGATTTAGAATTATATGAAAACGCAAAATATAGCATTTGTTAGCACAATAAGGGCACTCCAGTATTCTGCTTCAAATTTTGTCAGCATTGACAATGTTTCGATAAAAAAACATTAAAAAGATTGGAAACAGGCTTCATTCCGGATCTAAAATTTGGTAAATATTTGGATGACGCCGGTTAATACAGCCAAACAAGTTCTAAATATCTATATTAAAAAGCATATAATTTCTTAAATTTTGAATCAACTATACTTAATAGCATATAATTTACTATATTTGAGCTTAATTATATCTAAACGCATACAATGAAGAGATTGGCAGAATTTGTAAAAGAACGCAGAAAAGAAGTAAATCTGACTCAGGAGGAATTTGCCGAACGGACCGGAGTTGCACTAACGGTAATCCGTAAAATTGAACAGGGCAAAACAAATTTGAATCTCGATAAGGTCAACCTGGTTTTGAGTATGTTTGGCCATGAGTTGGTCCCTATAGACAGTAAAGAAATAGAAAAATGAGAAAAGGCAAGGTATATTATAAAGATCATTTCGCAGGGATTATCACGGAAACTGATGATGGGGAATTTGTATTTCATTATGATGAAAACTTTGTCACAACACATCCTCAGGAATTCATCACATTTACCATGCCTGTTACAAACAAACCCTATACAGATAAGCGATTATTCCCTTTTTTTGATGGTTTGATTCCCGAGGGTTGGCTACTGGATATTGCCTCTAAGAGCTGGAAAATAAATAAAAATGACCGCATGGAACTGTTGCTGGCATGCTGCAAAAACTGCATCGGTGCAGTAAGTGTTGAACAAATTCAAGAAGAAAATGAGCAATAAATGCCTGTATTGTTATCAATTAATTGATGGTGAAGGTGATTTCCATGCGAAATGCTGCACGGAATTCTTTGGAACCTCTACGCCACCACTCATACCCTATTCGATAGACCAAATGGATGTCCTGGCTAAAGACATTGTTGAACGTAGCGTTGCTGTTCCCGGGGTACAGCCCAAATTGTCTATGTCGGTGGTGAAAGAAACCCGGGAAAATTCAGAAACACGATTAACCGTGGTGGGCGCGCTTGGTGGTCAATATATTCTGAAACCGCCTTCCAGTAAATTTCCAGAAATGCCTGAAAATGAACATGTGACTATGCGGATAGCTGAAGCTTTTGGAATCAGGGTTGTGCCGTCGAGTTTAATCCGACTGGCATCGGGCGAATTATCGTACATCACCAAAAGAATTGATCGTGACGCAAGTGGTGGGAAAATCCACATGATTGATATGTTTCAGATTACTGAAGCTTTTGACAAGTACATAAGTTCGATGGAGAAAGTGGGGAAAGCACTTCACTCATATTCAAATAATACCCTCCTTGATAAACTCTTCTTTTTCGAACTTTCGGTGTTTAGTTTTTTAACCGGGAATAACGATATGCACCTGAAAAATTTCTCAATGATTGAAAGCACATTGGGCTGGGTTTTAGCCCCGGCTTATGATTTATTGAATGTAACTATTGTTAATCCCGACGATACCGAAGAACTAGCCCTGACGCTTGACGGCAAGAAGAAAAAATTAAAGAAAGAGCATTTTGAAAAATTGGCTAAAGGGCTCGGACTAACCGATAAACAGATACAAAGGGTATTTAAGCGGATGATAAGCAACAGGCATAAAGCCATGGAATGGATTGACCAATCGTTTCTTTCTGCCGAACTAAAAACGGCATACAAAAAGTTGGTTCATAACAGATATGCTCAATTAAATCTGTTTGAGTAATATCAGCAAAACGGTTCTGTCGCATTATTCCAACTTGAGTTTTAAAATCACACATTATTAAAAGTTAAGCGGCCAAAGAACTGAATGATTTAAACGTTGTAGATTTTGAATCTTTAATCTGATTCTTTCTTATGATATTTACTATTTCTATTCCTGCCAGAGTTCGCTGTGCAGATTCAAAGTCTTTAAAGACTGTGTTGATTGCTATTCTCCTTTTAACATTGCGATGATCCTGTTCTACAATGTTATTCAAATACTTGCACTGCCGCCATTTCACATTCTTGAAATTTCGCTTGTTAAATGTCTTAATCCCTTCTTTATTTGCGCCGCTCTTATCGATGTTTATAATTCTATGTTTACCATTTTTGCCAATAGCTTTATTTAAAAACTGCTGTGCTGATCCTTTCATTCTTCGTCTGGTCAACAAAAAATCGAAGGTATCTCCATATTTATCCACAGCTATGTATAGGTAACGATCTTTACCTCCAACTTTGATATAAGTCTCGTCCATTCTCCAACTATTACAGACTTGCCGTTTCCTTCGATGCATGTTCGCTTCAATCATTGGAGTATATGGAGTTGCTAACTTTGAGGAGACAGAATATCTAAGGCTGTTTGCATCAAATTTTAATAGCATAGAAAAATGGAATTAAAGAAAAGATTTTACAGTACCGTTTTTAAAGAAAAGGCTGTTTCTTTAAGTTATCAAAGAGACAATCTAAAAGAACTGGCAGACGAGTTAGGAATAAATGTTCAACGCCTGTACAAATGGAGGACCTCCATGAAATCGACTCCTCCAATTAGAGCAACCAGTGGAACGAAAGTAAGTTTTAATGGAGATGAAGAAATTAAACGTCTAAAAAAGGAGCTGAAAGATGCCCAACTTGAACTTGAAATATAAAAAAAAGCCGTTCACATTTTCTCCAGGAGCGATGGGAGATCTATCAGTTTATAACAGAGAATAATGAGAGTTATCCGATTGAGAAGATGTGTAAAATATTAAAAATGAGTAGAAGTAATTATTACAAATGGCTTAAAGGAGGGATTTCAAAACGGAAATATGAAAACCAATTACTTACTATTGAAATATCCAGAATCTTTAAGGTGAGCAAACAAACTTATGGTAGTCCAAGAATAGCAGCGGAGTTGGCAATCCAAGGATTTAAAGTTTCACGTGTGCGGGTGGCAAAACTCATGCGTGCTGCAGGTTTTAGAAGCAAGGTTAAAAAGAAATATCGAATCACAACAGATTCAAATCATAAATATCCGGTAGCTGAAAATCTTCTGAAAAGAGAATTAAATCCCGAGAGAATGAATAAAGTCTGGGTCTCAGATATAACCTATATAAGAACAAAACAAGGATGGCTTTACCTAACCATAATTATGGATTTGTTTGACCGTCAAATAATAGGATGGGCATTAAGTAAAACAATGCATGCCAGCAAAACCGTTATTCCGGCATGGATGATGGCTGTAGGAAGAAGAGGAATAACAGATGAACTTATATTTCATTCTGACAGAGGCGTGCAATATGCGTGCACCCAATTCAGTGAACTCCTCAAAAGAAACACCTTAGTATCACAAAGCATGAGCAGACGAGCTAACTGTTGGGATAATGCAGTTGCGGAGAGCTTCTTTAAAACCTTAAAAACAGAATGTGTTTATCATCAAAAACACAACACTATAAACGAAGCTGAACTATCTGTTTTTGAGTATGTAGAAACATGGTACAACAGACGAAGACTACACTCTTCGTTAGGATACTTAACACCATATCAATTTGAAATTAAATATCAGCAAAC
>Ga0209386_1000585_pt1 | contig 17225 bp, 12 predicted proteins | sample NGEPertwo_FD_184510 | JGI IMG/M metagenome (GOLD analysis project Ga0209386, IMG submission 184510) | Arctic peat soil microbial communities from the Barrow Environmental Observatory site, Barrow, Alaska, USA - NGEE Permafrost154B-two... | ecosystem: Environmental > Terrestrial > Soil > Wetlands...
TACCTGAAAATAATTAAAGGCGGGGCGGAAGTTAATGAGAAATCTAAAAATGACGATAGAATATGATGGCTTAAAATATAAAGGATGGCAAAAACAAAAAGCGACTGATCTAACAATTCAAGGTAAAATAGAAGCAGTGCTAGCTAAGATGACGGGAGAAGATATCCAGCTAGTAGGGTGCGGAAGAACAGATGCAGGTGTGCATGCTGAAAATTACATCGCAAATTTCCATACGGAATGTGGATTGAGTACAGCTGCTATGTTGGATTATTTATATGAGTATTTACCTGAAGATATAGTAACTAAAGCTATTGAAGATGTTGCCGAGAGATTTCATGCAAGATATAATGTGAAATCAAAAACCTATGTCTATAGAATGAATACCCGCAAGTTTAGAAATGTGTTTAATAGGAAATTTACTTACCACCTTGCTGAGGAACTTAATATCACTGATATGAAAAAGGCTTCAGAAGTACTCATCGGAAGTCATGATTTCCAGAGTTTTACGAACACAAGAAATAGCAACAAACCTACTATTAGAACGATCTATACTATAAATATAAAGGAAAACGATGGCCTTGTTGAAATGGAGTTCAATGGAAATGGATTCTTGTGGAATATGGTAAGAGTCATAGTAGGAACATTAATAGAAGTAGGCAAAGGTAATCTTAAACCGATCGATGTTGAAAAGATATTAAATGAAAAGAGACGACTGGAAGCTGGGCCATTAGCTCTCGCTAAAGGCCTATCTTTAAGGGATGTTCAGTATTAGGCGATAATTAAGCAGATTTATAAAAAATTTTTTAGTTCTTAAATATTTCGGCAATATGCGATGGAGTTTTATCTATTCGTAAGACTCCCACTTCTATAAGTGGGAGCGTTCTACGTCACTTCAGTGGGGGTAGATTCCCCTTCTGAAGTTTCGATGTTCAGCTTTAGCTGAACGAGTTCACTGATCAGGGTTTTATTACATTAATAGTAAATTTATTTAAGAATTCTATATCTCGAGATTTTTTGTTTGCTTCCTCAATTTTATGCCTTGCTATGTCGAATACCTCATTGTATCCTCTTAACTGAGCTCTAATGTCTGTATAAATAATGATGAATCTTCCACAATATTAATTAGTTGACTAATTGTATCTTTGCCCATTTCAGCATGTTGGTAAATATAGAATAGGGTAGTATTGCGCTTAGGGTTAATACTCTTAATTATTATTGTATTTGCACGCTGCAAAACAATAAACGGAAAAAATGGGAGGACAGAGAACCATGTCATTAAATCTGATCTCAGTGAACAAGTCTTTTGGGGATAAGCAAGTGATTGAGGAGCTAGACCTTCGTATACCTAAAGGTGAGGTTTTTGGCTTTCTTGGGCCTAATGGTGCTGGGAAAACCACAACTATGCGGATGATCCTAGATATAATTAGACCAGATAGTGGGCAAATTACCTGGCAAGACGAAATGGTTAGTTTAGCGACGGCGCGCACCTTCGGTTATCTTCCCGAAGAACGGGGCTTATATCCTAAAATGGTGGTAGACAATCAAATGAACTTCTTTGCTCGTCTGCGGGGACTTTCAAAAGCAGAGGCGGCAAAACGAATTGGCTATTGGTCAGAACGATTTCAGTTAGGGGAACTGGTTAAGAAAAAGGCCAATGAACTGTCAAAGGGGAACCAGCAAAAGATTCAATTCATTATTGCTATCCTACATCAACCCGAGCTTTTGATTTTAGATGAACCCTTTTCTGGGCTAGATCCAGTAAATGTAGAATTGCTAAAATCTGCTTTTCGTGATCTTGCCAAAGAAGGGCGTACCATACTTTTTTCCAGCCATCGCATGGAACACATCGAAGAACTTTGTGATTCGCTTTGTATCATTAAAGCAGGAAAGCTCATTGCTAATGGTTCCGTAGGAAGTATTAAGCGCTTAACTGGTCGGCAAATAATCCGTTTGAGTATCGTCGGTACGTTAGATTTCCTTAATGATTTCCCCCTAGATTTGGCGAAATTGAGTTCAAACATCAACAGACAGGAGAGTGGAGAGACTCAAGTGGTCAAAGAGGTGGAATTTGACCTTCCCAAGGGTATAGATCCGCAAGCTATTTTGCAAGTGGCGATAGAACATGGGCAGATTAAACGCTTTGAAATTGGAGATCCTTCGTTGAACGAAGTGTTTATTACCTTAGTTGGAGGGGATGTCTAATGGAACTTCTAGTATTAATTCAGAGGGAATATGGTGACAGAGTACGCAATAAGACCTTTATTGTTTCCACGATCCTTGGATTGATTGCCATTCTGGCACTTTCCTTCGCACCGGCGATTATGGATAAGATCAAATCAGCAGATAAATCTCAAATCACTATCCTTGAACAGACCGGTCAAGTCACAACGTATCTGGACGAACAACTTCAGAATAAACTTCTGAACGGAGAACGCCAATTTTCTTTCCAAACCGTTGTTGCTAATTCCACCGATTGGGCTGATCAGAAAAAAGTATTGATAGAGAAACTTGTAGCGGGTGAAACTTCGGCAGTTCTAGAAATCGCACCACCAGGCGCGCCTGATAGCGTTGTTTGGCATTCTAAAAAGATAGATCTAGGAGGCGATGCAACAAAAATTAATGTTATTTTACAACAGATGACGACGCAACAACGAATTAAGGCCAGTGGACTTTCTCAAACTCAGCTGACTACAATTTTTACTCCCTTAGATTTTGATATGCAAGTTGAAGGACTCAAAGCAAGCTCTAAGGAAGAGCAAACACAAAATGTAACCCTTGTTTATTTCCTGCTGTTTATGCTATATTTCTCGTTAATCGTCTACGGTATGTATGTGGCTAATGGGGTGGTAGAAGAGAAGAGTAGCCGAGTGATGGAAATGATGATCGCAACGGTTAAACCTACTACCATGATGACGGCTAAAATCCTGGGCATTGGTGCAGTGGGATTAACTCAGTATTTTATTTGGATTGGTACAGGTCTAGGGCTTTTAACCCTTAAAGGCAAAGGAATCTCCTTGATACCTGGTATAACGTTTCAAGTTACAACCATAGAACCCTTGTATTTGATCTATTTTGGAATCTTTTTCATCCTGGGATTTTTACTGTACGCTTCCATGTATGCCGGGATTGGAGCTATGGTTAGTCGACCTGAAGATACAAATCAGGCGGTAGGACCGATGACTTTTTTGATTGTTGCTGCTTTTATGGTAGCCATGATGTCGCTCTATAGTCCCGATAATCCCTGGATTGTGGGTCTTTCTTATGTGCCGTTTTTTACTCCAATGGTCTTATTTGCTCGTATCGTTTTGACAGACGTCTCGACGTTGGGTGTGTTGTTAGGTATTCTTGACTTGGTGCTGGCGACGTTACTATTGATGTGGATTGCGGGTAAGATGTATCGAGTGGGCGTGCTCATGTATGGAAAGGTGTCATGGCGACATATGATGCGTTTGGTTAGGGAACGGTAACCCTCCCTGATCAACTTCGCATAGAAGGTATCTAGCGAATCAGCGCTGGATATTTTTTTTGCTGGATAAAGAGATTATAAGGGTAAGGAGTTCATTTTATTGGTTTTTCGTATACGACGGTTTATCTTACCGCTGGTCATTCTGTTTTTCGTACTTCTTTCTGGCTGTGGCACAACAGACGTTGTGTGGGCTCCTGGGCAAGCATTACAAGTTCATTTTATTGATGTTGGTCAGGCGGATAGCATTTTAGTTATTGGACCGAACGGTCAGACAATTCTTGTTGATGGTGGAAATAGTAATGACGGCTCTGAGGTAGTAAGTTATCTGAAATCTCAAGGAATCAAAGAACTTTCCGCAATCGTTGCAACTCACCCACATGAAGACCATATTGGTGGATTAGATACCATCATTCAGAGTTTTCCTCCAAAACAGGTTTATATGACAAATGGTACTTCAACAACAAAAACGTTTGAAGACTTTGTAACTGCAGTCAATGCTAGCGGTGCAAAGAAGATTAGAGCTAAGGCTGGAGTCAAACTAGATGTGCCTGGCATATCAGGACTATTTCTAGCGCCTAATAGTGATCAATATGACGATCTCAATAACTATAGTGCTGTCTTAAAGATTACCTCTGGTAAGGTTTCCTTTCTATTTACAGGGGATTCAGAAGATGTTTCCGAAGCAGAAATGTTGAAGAATGGGCAGGATTTACAGGCTACTGTATTAAAAATTGGACACCATGGTAGCACGAGTTCAACATCAAGTGTGTTTTTAAAAGCGGTCTCTCCAAAGTACGCTGTGATACCCGTTGGAGTGGATAACGATTATGGGCATCCTGCGCAGTCAACGTTAAATAAATTGACTGCGGGTGTGCAAGTGTATCGATTGGATCAAGAGGGAACTGTGGTTGCCACTTTACAGGGAGATACAGTAAAGTTAATTGCCTCCAGACCTGCATCCACCCCCAAACCTGTACAGTCAGTTCCTTCTATAGCTACAGGGCCGGTAATGATCACAACGATTGATTTACGTGGTGAGGTTGTTACCTTAATGAATAGTAGCGATAGAGCGGTAAACTTAACTGACTGGAAATTAGTCAGCGAAGTAGGCAATCAAACATTTGCGTTCCCATCAGGGACAACATTATCTGCAGGTGGGACGCTTAAAGTTGTAAGCGGGGAAAATGCCCTAGTAGGAAGAAATGTCTTGGTGTGGACGCAATCAAATATATGGAATAATGATGGTGATCCAGGAGCGCTTTACAATGCCCTTGGACAGTTAGTTTCTCAAAAATAGAGTCATTCAAAAGGAGCGGACAATCGAAATGATCGAGTGCAGTATTAATAATTTGACGAAATATTATGGTGCCAATAAACTATTTCAGAACATTTCCTTTGACTTAAAAACAGGAGAAAAAATAGGGCTAATTGGACAAAATGGTTGTGGTAAAACAACAATCTTGAAGATAATAATGGGGGTAGAAGATTGCCAGGAGGGTAGCATAGCCATTCGTAAAGACGCTAGGATAGGCTATCTCAACCAAATGCCCGATTTTGAGCGGTGTGCAACTACTATAGATGTTGTGGAATCAGCCTTTGAGACTATTTATAAACTTAAGCAAGAGATGAAGGTATTAGAGGAAAGGCTCATCCAGCTTCAAGGAGAGGCGTTAGAAAAAGCGGTTCAAAACTATGGGCGTTTGACAGAACAATTTGAAACCCTTGGTGGATATGAAATAGAAATGAAAATCAGTAAAATAACAGAAGGTCTTCAAATTACCGATCTTCTAAAAGGTATGCTTTTTGAGCAACTGAGTGGTGGAGAAAAAACTAGGGTTATACTAGCTAAACTACTTTTGGAAAAACCGGATGTTTTATTGCTGGATGAACCTTCCAATCATTTGGACTTAGAGGCGATTGAATGGTTAGAAGGTTTTCTGAGGGATTACAAGGGATCTGTTCTTGTCGTATCCCACGATAGGTATTTTTTAGACAGCGTTGTCAATAAGATTGTGGAACTTGAATTTAATCATGCGGTGCCCTACCTTGGCAATTACAGTTATTACGTCGTGGAAAAGGAACGTCGCTTTCTAATCGATTTTAAGATGTATCAAAATCAACAAAAAAAGATTGATAATATGGAACGGCAAATCGAGCGTTATCGTATTTGGGGTGTCATGCGAGACAGCGATAAAATGTTCAGGCGGGCAAAAGAATTAGAAAAAAGATTAGAAAAAGTAGAAACATTGGATCGACCTGTATTTGAAAAGAGAAAGGTTCGGTTAGACGCTCAAGCACTCGGCAGAACGGGAAAAATAGTCCTGGAAACAGAGGGTCTTGCTAAGCATTACGGAGATAACCTATTGCTCCAAGAGGTTAAGCTTACTGTTTTTTATCAAGACAGTGTCTGTATAGTAGGGCGTAATGGCAGCGGAAAAACTACGTTGTTGAAAATGATTCTTAAGGAAATGGAACCAGATTCTGGATTGATTAAAATAGGCTCCCGAGTGAAAATTGGATATCTACCTCAGAACGTGGTCTATGAAAACGAGGAGCTGACAGTTTTAGAGTATTTTACCCAGTTATATGATTTGACCTTAGGAGAAGCGAGGTCTCAATTAGCAAAAGCCCTATTTATCAAGGAAGATGTTAATAAGAAAATTAAATCTTTGTCTGGTGGAGAAAAAAGCAGGCTGAAGCTTTGCTCGTTGACGTTTGATAAAGTGAATTTCATGATTTTGGATGAGCCAACCAATCATTTGGATATTGATTCTAGGGAAGTGTTAGAAGAAACCTTAATCAAATTTGATGGGACACTACTCTTTGTTTCTCATGATCGTTATTTCATTAATAAAGTTGCTGATAAGATGATGGCGATAGAGAATAAAGGTGTCAAAGTTTATCATGGCGATTACAACTACTATCTAGAAGAGCATAAAAAAGGAATGGAAAAAGCGAGTGTGATAGCAGTTAAAATGGGGCCCAAGGAGATCAACAACAAGATGGCCCCCCAGCAACCTAAGAGAAATAATATGGCTAAAAAAATAGAGCTCCTGGAAGTTGAAATTGAAGAATATGAACGCAAACTAAAATTAATTGAAGGAGAAATGGTTGACTCTGGTAGAGATGCCAATCGTTTGAATGAGCTATTTCAACAAAAAAAAGTACTGGAGGAAATGCTTGAAAACTGCTTAGAGCAATGGGGGGAATACCAAGACTAACCGAAGACCGTGAGAGGGTCTTCGGTTAGTCTTGGTCATATTCAAAACCCAGGGTGAAAGTGCAGTTCTTACTGACTCGTATTCATTTTCCTTTCATAGTTCCAGTACATTAATAAGGCAACAATTGCGAAGAACAACGGTCCAGCAATACTCCAAATGGTAGAGGATAGATCTCCTTCCATGGCGGGCTGGATGATTGTAAAAAAGTTTGCAAACCCTACTGTGGACGTTACCACCACAGTCCAGATCAAGGCACTACGGTTACTCTTGAAAATTTGAAAGGGCTTTTTAATATCCTCATTCTTCTTGAAGGCATAAAAGGCGCCGGAGATGAACATGTAGGGCAGGGTCATGGCCACATTGGTCATCAATACAAGTTTATTAAAGAATATCGCCGCTGCAGCTCCACCGAAAGATACCAGTAAGATCATAACGGTAACGGCTATACATTGAACCCACATAGCATTTCGAGGCATTCCATCTTCAATTAAGGCCAATTTCCCAGGCCATAACTCCTTGGGCGTACCCTGAATTATTTGTTTTAGGGGAGAATATGCTAAGGCGAAGAAAGCTCCAGTTAAGGCTAGAACCATTGAAATACCAACAAACCTAGCCATCCAAGCACCCATAGATAATGAAAAGGCTTGACTACCACCAAAGGTATGGGCAATTTGATAGCCCAAATTATTCATGACCACATAGCCCACATTGCCCATATGCACGCTTTTGGAAGAGAGGACCTGACTCCAGTTTGTAAATATACCAACTAAGAATATGCCAATTGAGTAGCCGACAGCAATAATAACGGCAGAGAGTATGAGCCCTTTAGGGAAGGTCTTTTCAGGATTTTTAGTTTCATCAACTAACCCGCCAACGACCTCAATACCACCGTATGCAAATAAAGCAAAGACTAAAAATGAAAGAATAGCTATTGGGCTCCCATAACTGGGATTGGGTGAGGCAACAAAGGATGTAGTACTAAGAATAGGTTGTGCTAAATGTCCGCCACTTCCGATTAAAACGGCTATCGCCCCTACCAGTAATACGATATTTAACAAGGCAACAGCGACTCCTCCGACAGATGTTATCTTTTTGATTTTATCCAAACCTTTAGTGGCAGTAAAGGTGACAAATATTATCCAGCAAACCGCTAAAATACCAATAGTTTGAGTTGAGTTTAAGCCAAATAGTGACCAAGTTGGTGTGGTATCTGTTCCGAAGATGGCATTAGAAAACACTATCCAGAGCCCATTAGAGACGTTGACCATCCATACGATATAGGAAGCATACCACATAAAGGTTCCCACGAAGGCATACTTAGGACCTATTGATGCAGACATCCATGAATAGATTCCGCCCTTTTCTTTTTGGAAAGCTGACCCAAATTCAGCCAGCATAAACGCAAACGGAATAAAAAAAGTTAGACCAGATAGTAAAAACCATGGAATAGCACCATAACCCATTAAGTAAAAGGAACGTGGAATATTATTAAATCCAAAAACTGAGGTAAAAATCATTAATACAAGCGCGATCAAAGTTAACTTTTTTGTTTCATCACTGATCCCCATCATTTTTAACTCCTCACTATAATTATCGATGTCCATCTTTGATAGCCAAATACTATCGTTTATTGTCTAATCCCCTAGATACATAATGCCACGGTGTATTGCAATTTATTCAATAACAAGGCAAAATCCGTAGGTCGTACCATAAAAACGAACGCCTCCGGAATGTCCGGAGGCGTTCGTTTATTTCACGCTTACAGTTCAACTATAATGTGGTTGCTTGAAGAAAAATTTACAATATTCCTTGTGCATACATTGCATTAGCAACTTTGATAAAGCCGGCGATATTGGCACCAGCTACGAGATTATCTTCTTGACCGTAGTCGCGTGCAGCGGCACTAGCATTTTTATATATGTCAATCATGATTTCTTTAAGTTTTGCATCGACTTCTTCAAAAGACCACGAATATCTCATGCTGTTTTGGCTCATTTCGAGAGCTGAAGTTGCAACCCCACCAGCGTTGGCAGCTTTTCCGGGACCAAAGATTATTTTATTTTTTATAAAGAGACTAGCTGCTTCAGGAGTAGACGGCATATTAGCTCCCTCTCCGACAGCGTAGCATCCATTATCGATCAGCATTTGTGCAGCTTTTCCGTCTAATTCATTTTGTGTCGCACAGGCAAGAGCTATATCACACTTAATACTCCAGATGTCAGTACAACACGTACTGTAGGTAGTGCCTGGGTGAGTTTCAACACATTTGCTGATTCTGCAACGATCGACTTCTTTGATTTGCTTAATAGTGTCTAGATCTATCCCTGCAGGATCATAGACATACCCACAGGAATCACTCATTGCAACGACTGTTCCACCTAATTGTCGAACCTTTTCTGCCGCATAGATAGAAACATTGCCGGATCCAGAAATGCAAACTCTCGCACCTTTAAAGGACTTGCCTTTAGCCTTGAGCGCTTCTTCCATAAAATAGCATAGACCATACCCTGTGGCTTCCGTTCGTGCTAAGCTTCCGCCCCAGTCTAATCCTTTACCAGTAAGAACTCCTGTAAATTCGTTACGGAGTCGTTTGTACATTCCAAAGAGGTAACCAATTTCACGGCCGCCGACACCCATGTCGCCTGCAGGAACGTCTGTATCTGCTCCTATGTGTTTAGATAGCTCAAGCATAAAGCTTTGGCAGAATCTCATAACTTCTCCGTCTGATTTGCCTTTAGGATCGAAATCACTTCCACCTTTACCTCCGCCTATTGGAAGTCCTGTAAGAGAATTTTTGAGAATTTGTTCAAATCCGAGGAACTTGATGATACCGATATTAACTGATGGATGAAATCTCAAACCACCTTTGTATGGACCAATAGCACTATTGAATTGTACTCTGAAACCGCGATTTACTTGAACATTTCCAGAGTCATCAACCCAGGTTACCCTGAAAACAATTTGCCTTTCTGGCTCAACAAATTGGTCGAATAGTCCGGCCTTCACCCATTCTGGATGTTTTGCTGCAACAGGTTCGAGTGATTCTAAGACCTCGTTTACGGCTTGGTGGAACTCTGTTTCGTTTGGATTTTTCTTCACAACTTGTTCCATTACATCTGCTAAAATTTTAATCTTAATTAGCCTCCCTTTGATTTTAAACCTTTGAGAATTTTCTTGGGTTAAAGTTTTCCAGATCTGTTTAACTTCTCCCATTCCTCCCACATAAAGTTTGAGGACTATTAACTAGTTTATCCCTATATTACTCCTATTAATGTTAAATTGAAATCCTATGCTTTCATGAATTCAGTATACAGGTTATGACTGTACGGGATTATCTTGGCCGCTGATGACATGGGACGGTTGGTCTGTCCCATGTCAAGTGGTAATAGATCAATACCTTGTTACATGAAATATCTATATCTCAAACGGCTATTACTGGTTATAATGAAAGGGTAACTCTGTTTCGGGAAGGATTTGACAGTGAAAACTATTAAGGTATCAGTACGTAATCTGGTCGAGTTTGTGCTCATGTATGGAGATTTGCAACCAAGTTCGATTGGAGCTTCACGGGCACAAGAGGCGATTAAAGCTCATCAAATGATTCAGAAGACAAGTGGCGGCGCGTATGTGCCGGAAGTAACGCTGAGTTATATCTTTCTTCAAGAGGACCTTAGTTTGGAGATTAAGGGCCGTGCCGACGGTGTTATTAAAAAGGAATCCGGTGCATGTATCGATGAAATTAAAACTACCTCGCTGGATTTAAGCGTTATTGATGAATCATTTAGCGATTTGCACTGGGCTCAGGCTCAGTGCTATGCCTTTATGTACGCCGTGCAAGAAGGCTTAGAAACGGTAGAAACTCAGCTTACCTACTTTCAGCTGGATACCGCTCAGGTCAAGAAATTCTCGAAGAGGTTTTCTTTTACAGAGCTGTCAGTGTTCTTCATTAGTTTGGTTGAGCGTTATCTGATGTGGGCGCGCCAGCTACAAGAGTGGTCAGAGATGCGTGATGCCAGCATTCGCACGTTGCAATTTCCCTTCGGAGAGTATCGACCAGGACAAAGGGAACTGGCTATAGCAGTTTACAAAACGATCAAAGAAAGTCAGAAACTATTTGCTCAAGCCCCGACGGGGATAGGTAAGACGATGGGTACTTTGTTTCCCGCATTGAAGGCTATGGCCGAAGGCCTTACAGTGCAGATCTTTTATCTCACAGCTAAAACCATAACCCGAACGGTTGCCGAGAAAGCGATAACCTATTTGCAAAAGGGTGGTTTAAAGATCAAACGCCTCACCCTAACCGCTAAACGTAAACTGTGTTTTCTTCCGGAAGTGGCGTGCCTGCCGGAGGAGTGTTCTTTCGCGAAAGGGTATTACGACCGGGTACGAGCTGCGGCGAAGGACCTGTTTGTAGAGGAAGCTTGGACAAGACAGGTGATTGAGAAATATGCTCACAAGCATTCTATTTGCCCCTTCGAATTTTCTCTGGAAATGGCGAACTGGGCAGATGTGGTTATTTGCGATTATAATTATGTATTTGATCCGCGTGTCTATTTAAGACGATTTTTCCTCGACGGGGGAGAGTATACCTTTTTGGTGGATGAAGCACACAACCTGGTAGATCGAGCTAGGGAGATGTTTTCAGCTGAACTTGGCAAGGAATCTTGGCTGAAGCTTAAGAGGTTGACGAAAGAGGATGCTCCCAGGCTGACAAAGAGCCTGACTAAAGTTAACTCTGCCTTGCTCAAAGAGAAAAAACGCTGCACAGATGCCAGCGGGAGCGGGGAAAGTGTGGAAAAGGAGGCGCCCACTAAACTGATCCAAGCGTTGCGTCAATTTGTCAAAGAGACTGAAGTGTTTCTCAAAACAAATGATCAATTGCTCGGTTGGCGTGAACAACTTGTGGAGCAGTATTTCCAAGCGCTAAGTTTTATCAGAACCGCGGACAGTTATGATGAGCGATACGTCACTTACTTGCAGAACAGTGGGGACGATTTTCAGGTGAAGCTGTTCTGTCTTGATCCCTCCGTGCGCTTGAAGGAAGCTTTGGGAAGAGGGCGGGCTGCAGTGCTGTTTTCCGCCACTTTAAGCCCCATGGACTACTTCATGACTGTTTTGGGTGGCGAGGAAACGTCTTATAAACTGAAATTGGCATCTCCGTTTCCTTCAGAGAATCTTTGCTTACTTATTAACGATCGTATCTCCACTAAGTATAGGCAGCGTGCCGCAACCTACGATCAAGTCGCCGAAGCCATCGCCATGGCAGTTGAACACAAGAAGGGAAACTATCTCGTTTATTTTCCGTCCTATGATTATCTGCACGAGGTCCATCTTAGGTATAGAGCACAATACCAACAAGTTAGAACAATCTGTCAAACTTCGGACATGGCGGAAGAGAAACGAGAAGAATTCTTAGAAACGTTCGCTACGAATCCCGATCAAACGCTGGTCGGCTTTGCATTGATGGGTGGGATCTTCGGAGAAGGGATCGACCTGATAGGAGATCGACTTTCTGGGGCGATTGTTGTTGGAGTAGGTTTGCCTCAGATCGGCAGGGAAAGAGAAATCATTCGTTCCTACTATGAAACAACAACCCGACAGGGTTATGAATTTGCTTATATGTACCCAGGTTTCAATAAAGTATTACAGGCAGTCGGACGCGTCATTCGAACCGAAGAAGACCGTGGAATCGTGCTACTCATTGACTAACGGTTCTCTCAAACGTCGTATAAGAAATTGTTTCCTGAGGAATGGAAAAAGATTCGCTATGGTGCGAATATCGATAGCCTCAGTAAAACGATCGAGGGTTTCTGGACCTGCGATGGAAGTGGGTAAAGCTCTATGAGCATTTTTGAAATAATTATGTTAATCTGTTTTGGAACTGCATGGCCATTTTCCATATATAGGTCTTATAAATCAAAATCAATCCAAGGAAAAAGTGCATCGTTTTTAGTGATAGTTCTTATTGGATATGCTGCAGGAATTTTAAACAAACTCTATTATAACTTTGATAATGTGATTTATCTATATGGACTAAACATGATTATGTTCATGCTGGATTTGATTTTATTTATGAGAAATCAGAGAATAAGTATAAGGAACGAACAAATTGATTTATGAGTCAACAAAAAAGCGGCTTCTCCTTTACGGAAAAGCCGCTTTTTTTAGGTATGGGTTTGGTTAAACGGCTTGATTAACGAAGACTTTCGATCGCTTGCTGTGCCCATTGGGAATCCTTGAGTACGGCTCTTCCTACACCGATAAGGTCTGCTTTCCCGTCCCCGAGTAACTGCTCAGCAGCCTGTGCTTCGGTAATGCCACCAGTGAGTATGACGGGAATGGACACGACCTTTTTGATCGCCTCGCTGAGAGGTGCGAAAAAGCCTTGCCCGGTGAGGCCAGGTACATTAAAGCCGGAGAAACCGCCGGATATATCTAGAATACTTATACCGGCCTTTTCAAAGGCTTGAGCAGCAATTTGACTGTCTTCAAGGGTCGTTCCGCCTTCGGTATAATCTGAAGCGCCTAACCGTAGAAGAATGGGAAAATGTTCGCCCACTTCGACACGTACTGCCTCGATGACTTGGAGGTGCAGTCGGATACGGTTGTGGACATTTCCACCGTACTCATCCGTGCGTTGGTTGGTTAGCGGAGAGAGGAATTGATTGAGAAGGTAGCCATGTGCGGAATGGATTTCCACTCCATCAAAACCGGCTTCTTTAGTACGCCGAGCAGCGTTCTTAAAGGCTTCGATAATATCCGCAATTCCTTCACGGGTAAGTTCAACAGGCATAGTCCCTTGGCGCGGATTTTTGACAACTGAAGGACCCACGGGAGTTGATCCAATAGTTTCTTCAGTTGCTGCACTTCCGGCATGGTTCAGTTGCATCACGGTCTTGGAATGATTACGGTGAATGATATCAACTAATTTCCGTAAGCCTTCGATCACGCTATCATCGGCAACGGAAAGCTGCAGTGCGTGAGCTTTTCCTTCTGATTTAATGAAGCTATGTTCGATAATGATCAGGGATAGGTATCCACCCTCAGACTTTTCTGCATAGTAATCAAGAATCGCTTGACTCACTTTCCCGTCGGGTTCAGCCTTCGCCGTTGCCATGGGTGGCATAATCAAGCGGTTGGACAGTGTCAACGTGCCAGCTTGTAATGGCTTAAGTAAATGGGACATAAGTAAACCTCCTCTTTAAATGACAAAATCGTCTTATCACCAAATCTATGAGCCCGTGATAATCATTTCCACGGATTTACTGATTCTATTGGAGAGCGCTTGATATCCTGCAGAATTCGGGTGCAGGCCATCCTTGGCGATATATCTACCTAGGTTAAATTTCAGTAGGTCAGAGGTTGGAATGAAAATTGCTTTGCCATCTTCTTCAACCAGCAGTTGGGTATTATAGTTCCAGGTATTCAGAAGTCTAGTATCTTCGATGCCGTTAGCCTTTGCATACGGATTATAGAGACCTAGAAATATTACGATGGAATTAGGATTGGAGGCTCTTAATGCTTTGATGGTTTGTTTTAAATTGCCTAGATAGCTGTCCAGCCTCACTTTAAATTGATCGTCTTTTGCGAGATTGTTCAGGGTAAGAATACTTCTTATATCGTTGCCACCAATAGAGACTAAGATAAAATCCGAATCTGTAATGGTTTTGGCTAGCTTTTGGCTTTGGAGTTGTTCTAGTAGGCCAATACTATCCAGTCCGTCTATTCCTGCGTTCTCTACGAGGATGTCTTTAGGGGTGTTCTTCTTAAAATAATCTGGTAGATAGCTTGAAAAACCTTTGCTCTTTTCATCGCCTGTTCCTTTAGCAACAGAGTCTCCTAGGATGAGCACTCTAAACGAGTTGGCATCTTTGGAAGGTAGTTTTGTTGAATCCGGTGAAGTCTGAGGAACTTCGGCTTCAGCTGAGGGCGGAGGATTGACTGCCGTTGTGACAATAATCGCCTGATAGAAACCGATCGATAGAACGATGAAGCCCACACAGGCAATTGTAAGAATAGAGTACCACATGCTTTTTTTTAACACCTTAATTTCTCCTTAAACCAGGATATCTTGTTTTGTAAAATAGACGAAGCTAACAATGATTGATGCAATAGCCCAGCCTAAAAGGACTGTGATTGAGAAAAGCATATTCATTCCTTCAATCGGTTGGAACGATCCCGATAAATAATCCGTGAGTCGTAGGTTCACCATGAACATGTACCGAGTTATCTTCCAGTCTGAGAGAAAGAAACTGATGAAATTACCCGCTACTAGGGTAGACATAATAATGCCAATTGAAGCAGCCGTGCTTTTCACGAGGACAGAGATCATAAAAGAAATACTGCCGACAACGAAGGCAACAAAATAAGCCAAGGAATAAACCATGAGAGAATATTGCCACTGTGGGACATTAAGGACACCGGTGGTATCTAATTTTCCCACCAGAACTTTGAAACCTGTCGCTACTGGGGCTAGCCACCCTCCGAAACCAAAGAAGAAGCCTGAAATAATCGCCGCTATCACAAAAGCAAGAAAGACAACGATAACTTCCAAGAGCATCAGCGTTAGATATTTACTGAGAAGAACCTTCCACCTGGGAACATTTCTTACGAGAATCAGTTTGATCGTTCCGCTAGAGCACTCCCCTGACACCATATCCGCTGACAACATAATAATCAATAGAGGCAAGAACAAGAAAATTGCTTGTTCCATGAATTTAGTTGTAAATTTCGCTGCAGATTGTTCCAGCGGGTTAATATTTTGATCAAGGTTATATTGTAGTTGTTCCATTCTAACCTGAGTTGAAGCTTTACGTGTCTCATCCGAATAAGGGCTGTCAAGCCTGTTCTTCATATCGATTAACTGCTGGTTAGCCAGCTTGCGCCAGTCATCAGTAGCTGTAATCCCCATCCGGTGAGTGAGCTGAGCCTTGGTTCGTTCTAGGGTTTTGTTTTGACCATAAGCAAAGACAGAGATCAGCACGATGAGAATTGCAAATACAAAGATGAGCCGTTTCTTGAAAACCATTTTTATGACTTCATTTTCAATCAGGCTAAACAATTTCATCACCTGCCGTCAACTCTAGAAATAAATCTTCTAGAGTGTTTTGCTTTGTCGAGCAATAGGTGAGTGCTAGACCTTCTCTAATGAATACTTCGTTAATTTTAGCTAGAGGGTGTTGGCTTATGTCAGCGCTGAGGGTATTCTTTTTCAATTGAACGGCTTCGATAGACCAATTGTCCCTGAGGAGCGAGATCGCCTTTTCAGGATCATTTAACTCCCACTCTATTCGACCATCATGTAAGATGTCTTGAACATTAGCGGTTTTGATGACACTACCTTGCTTGATAATGGAGACAATATCACACATTTGTTGGATTTCCATCAGTAAATGGCTCGATACGAAGACCGTCATACCTTCTTCATAAGCAAGTTTTCTGATTAGATTTCTGAACTCAGTGATCCCAGCGGGGTCGAGTCCATTGGTGGGTTCGTCGAGAATTAAAAGCTTTGGCCTAGACATGATAGCCTGGGCAATTCCTAAGCGCTGACGCATACCCAAAGAATAGGTGTTCGTTTTGTCATTGACCCGATGCTGGAGTCCCACCATTTCCACGACGTCCTTAATACGTTGTTGGCTGATCCTCTTATCCATCGCAGCAAATTGTAATAAGTTTTCCATCCCTGTTAAGTAGTTGTACATATCGGGACTCTCAATAATGCACCCAACATTCGAGAGGGCTTTCACAAAATCGTGAGTGACTGAATAGCCGCAGATGGTTACAGATCCTTCCGTAGGTTTGATTAATCCCACAATCATACGGATCGTCGTCGTTTTACCCGCGCCATTAGGACCTAAGAAACCATAAATCTGGGATGGATAAAGAGTTAGATTTACCCCTTTGACTATCTCCTTGCCCTTAATGGTTTTTTTCAAGTTAGTGAGTTCCAATACTGCAGTTTGCTGCATAAATTCTCCTCTTATTAACGTTTATTTAGCCTTAGCTGAACCAGTTCACTATCTTACGGCTAACCGAGACAAGGCTACCACTACATGTATGTATATTATAGATATAATTCGCTTAAATAAACAAGCAAAGTTGCCGGGATTATCATAAGAATTAGTGAAAATTATATGTGCTTATGTTGTACTATGCCCAATAGTTTAATCTTTACCGTTTTGACGAAGTTGGGACAACAAGAGAAAACCGGAAGAAGATATCCTTATAGTCATAGAAAATGCTTGAAAAGGCACTAACTTGTCCTAGACTGGAATATTCGGCGTATCTTCATATTGTACCCTGAAAATAAATTAATTATATTACATTATATAAAGGTTTTTTGGAACATCGTAGAGAATTGTAATCATATTCGTATGATAAAGTGATATTTGTAAATATAATAAATGAAAGGTGCGAGCTGCGAAGCAGCACGCAAATGCGTGATGTTTCCTCTTGAAAATGGAAGCAATTCTATTTTCATTAGTAAGTTATTAACATATAGTAGGAAAATCCTATCAGGTAATACCTAACCAGTA
>Ga0209386_1000586_pt1 | contig 17217 bp, 14 predicted proteins | sample NGEPertwo_FD_184510 | JGI IMG/M metagenome (GOLD analysis project Ga0209386, IMG submission 184510) | Arctic peat soil microbial communities from the Barrow Environmental Observatory site, Barrow, Alaska, USA - NGEE Permafrost154B-two... | ecosystem: Environmental > Terrestrial > Soil > Wetlands...
AGCCGACCGGCAATCTCGATCTCGCCACCGGCGAGCAGGTGATGGACCTCTTATTCGAGTTGAAGGATCGCACCGGCGCCACCCTGCTCCTGATCACCCACGACAGCACGCTGGCCAAGCGCTGCGACCGTACCGTCAATGTCGCCGACGGGCGCATCGTCCGCGCCGGCGCCAAGCGCCGCGTGCGCGCCACGTGACGGCAGCCGTCACAACGGCTTCGGCGCCCGCGTCCAGATTGCGGATGCCGCTGGCGCTCACCATCGCCCTGCGCGAACTCCGCGCCGGCGCCGGCGGCCTCGTCGTCTTCGTGCTGTGCATCGCGCTCGGCGTCGCCGCCGTCGCCGCCATCGGCTCGCTTGCCGCTTCCTTCGACAAGGCGCTGGCCCAGCAGGGGCGTCTCCTCATCGGCGGCGATCTTTCCTTCGAGCTGATCCACCGCCAGACCAACCCTGACGAGAGGACCGCGCTCGAAGAGCTGGGTCAGATCAGCGAGTCGGCCAGCTTCCGCGCCATGGCCAGAGCGGCAGACGGCAAGAGCGCGCTCATCGAGGTCAAGGCGGTCGACGACCCCTACCCGCTCTATGGCGAAGTCGCGGTGCTTGAGCCGAAAGACGCCGGCCCCGTGTGGCGGACGCAAGGCGTGGTGATTGCCGAGCGCGTCCTGCTCGACCGCTTGGGGCTGAAGGTCGGCGACCCGCTCAAGATCGGCGAGACCAGCGTCATCGTCGGCGGCATTCTCGGCGAGCAGCCCGACCGCCTTGCCGACCGCTTGTCGTATGGTCCGAAGCTGTTGATGTCGCTCGGCACCCTCGCCGAGACGGGCCTGGTTCAACCGGGCAGCCTGATCCGCTGGACCTACCGCGCCAAGCTGCCCGAAGAAATCGCCATCGACCGCGATCAGCTCTTGGCGGCGCGCAAAGATATCGAGACCAAGTTCCCGCAAGCCGGCTTCGCCATCCACGACTGGACCGACCCGGCGCCGACGCTCAGGCGCGACGCCGAGCGCTTCACCCAATTCATCAATTTCGTCGGCCTCACCGCACTGCTCCTCGGCGGCATCGGCGTCGGCAATGCCATCCAGAGTTACATGGCGAAGAAGCGCGACATCATCGCCACCTTCAAATGCCTCGGCGCCACGAGCCGGCTCGTGCTCAACGTCTATCTCATCCAGGCGCTGTTGCTGGCGCTCATCGGCATCTCCATCGGCCTCGTGCTCGGCGCCCTGGCGCCCGCCGCCATCGCCACGCTCTATGCCGATGCGCTGCCCATCGCGCTCGCGATAGAGCCGCACCCCATACCGCTGATTGTCGCCGCGCTCGCCGGTCTCCTCACCATGGTGCTGTTCGTGCTGTGGCCGCTGGGGCGCGCGAGCCGCATCTCCCCTGCCGTGCTCATGCGCGCGCATCTGACCGAGGAAAGCGAGCGGTCCGCGCTTCCCTTTGCCCTCGGCTCGGCCGCGGCCGGCCTTGCGCTCTTCGTGCTCGCCATCGCCGCTTCGGAGGAACGCATTGTCACCGCCGCGATCTCGGCCGGCATCGTCTTCGCCTTCGTGCTGCTGCTCGGCTTCGGCCTGCTCGTGCAGCGGCTCGCCGCCCGCTTCCGCCGCACCAAGCCGCCCGCCTGGGGGCTGGCGCTGGCCAGCATCGGCGCTCCCGGCTCGCTTGCCCGCTCGATCGCCGTGTCGCTGGGCCTAGGCCTAGGTCTCCTCATCGCCGTGGCCCTGATCCACCGCTCGCTGCTCACCGAGATCGAAAGCCACGTGCAGGTCGACGCCCCCGCCTACTACTTCCTTGACGTCGAGCCGGGCGATCTCAAGACTTTCCAGGATACCGCGCGGGGGATCGAGCCCGATGCCAAGCTCGATGACGCCCCCATGCTGCGCGGCCGCATCGTCGCGCTGAACGGCGTCTCCGTCGACAAGGCGGAGGTCAAGCCGGACGCCCGCTGGGTGCTCGCCGGCGACCGCGGCCTCACCTACACCGACGACATTCCCGGCGCCTCGACCATCGAGGAGGGCGAGTGGTGGCCGAAGGGCTATTCGGGCCCGCCGCTCGTGTCCTTCGACGGCGAGCTCGCCAAGGGGCTCGGCCTGAAGCTCGGCGATCATGTCACCGTCAACATTCTCGGCCGCAACGTCGAGGCCGAGATCGCCAGCATGCGCAAGATCGACTGGGAGTCGCTCGCCATCAACTTCGTCATGGTGTTCTCACCGAACACGCTGGAAGGCGCGCCGCACCGTCTCGTCACCACGCTCGAGCTGCCGAAGGGCACCGACCCGGCGCGCGAGGCCAAGATCATCCAATCGCTGGCCGAACGTTTCCCCTTGGTGACCGCCATCAAGATCGGCGATATCGTCGACGCGGCCAAGGCGCTCCTCGCCAAGCTGATGACCGCCATCAGCGCGACGGCGGGCGTCACGCTTTTGATCGGTGCCGCCGTGCTCGCCGGCGCGGTGTCCGCCGGTCAACAGCAGCGGAAATATCTGACGGTGCTCTACAAGACGCTGGGCGCCACACGCGGCCGCATCATCGGCGCCGAGCTTCTGGAGTTCGGGGTGCTCGGCCTCGCCACCTCTGTGCTGGCGATCCTCATCGCCACCATCACGGCATGGGCGCTGTGCACCTTCGCCTTCGACATCAAGTTCGTATTCACACCATGGGCCGCAATTCAGACGGTGCTGCTGGCCCTCGCCTTGGTTTTGGCGGTCGGCGCCATCACCACCTGGCGGCTGCTTTCGGTCAAGGCCGCGCCCTATCTCCGGGCCGAATAAAGGCAAATCCGCCCCGCCGGACACAGTCTCTTCACCTTGCGCAGCTAGCCTTAAACCACCATATTCCTAGTCAAATCGGCTCTCTGACCAACCGTTCAGCAAGGGATTCTCTTAATATGGCGGAACTCGACAGACGTTATGGGCAAGGCGCTGCCGCCGGCCGCGCCGACGCAGGGGCCATCGACCAGGGCCTGCGCGCCTACATGCTCCGCGTCTACAACTACATGGCCTCCGGCGTCGCCATCACCGGCGTCGTCGCCTATGTGATTTATGCCATGGCCGTGGTGACCGGTACCGACGGCGCCATCACCGGCCTGACCCCGTTCGGCAACTTCATGTATGCCAGCGCCTTCAAATGGGTGTTGTTCCTGGCGCCGCTCGGCATGGTGTTCTTCCTCTCCGCGCGCATCAACTCCATGAGCCTCGGTGCGGCCCAGATCTCGTTCTGGCTGTTCTCCGCGCTGATGGGGGCGTCGCTCTCGTCGATCTTCATCGTCTATGCCGGCCAGAGCATCGCCCAGGTGTTCTTCATCACCGCGGCCGCCTTTGGCGCATTGTCGCTCTACGGCTACACCACGAAGCGCGATATGTCCGCCTGGGGCTCGTTCCTGTTCATGGGCCTGATCGGCATCATCATCGCCATGGTGGTGAACCTGTTCCTCGCCTCGAGCGCGTTGCAATTCGCCATCTCGGTGGTCGGCGTCCTCGTATTCGCCGGGCTGACCGCCTACGACACCCAACAGATCAAGGAGATGTATTCGGCCAACGACGACGGCACGCTCTCCGGCCGCAAGGCGGTGATGGGTGCGCTGCGGCTCTACCTGGACTTCATCAACCTGTTCATGATGCTGCTGTCGCTGTTCGGCGGCCGCCGCTAGGCCAAGCAGCACGCACGAACGACAAAGGCCCTGGCGTCACCGCCGGGGCCTTTTATTTACCGTTACCAAGCGACGCAGTTGAGCGTCCTTGAAAAATGCGATTTCGTCGCCAACTAGCCTGTTGTGATGGGCGTCCCTCCTCATCACAGGTTCCCCCCATAAGGAACCGAAGAAGCCCCGAGTCCCCCCGTCTCCGGGGCTTCTTCATTTTCTGCCCCGCGTCAGCCGACTGATACCGCCCCTTGACCGGGGAGGGATTCGGTCGCCGTTAGGCCTCGACGAGGCGCAAGCCCTTGTCGAGCGTGCGTAAGACCCGGGCGAGATCGTGGCCGCGCTTCAAGATCAGCCCCGTCGCCGCGATCACGCTATAGGCGCCCTGGCGCCGCGCCAGCCTCGGCGCCTTCTCGATGCGGTAGAGCGGGCATTCCGATGTCCTTCTGAACACCGAGAACACGGCCTTCTCCCGGAGCGTATCTATGGCGTAGTCGCGCCATTCGCCGCTCGCCACCTTGCGGCCGTAGACATTGAGGATTTGGTTGAGTTCCTGGCGGTTGAACGAGATAGCACCACGTCGGGAGCCCTCGGAAGGGCTAAGATCGCCGCCAGCCTTGCGGGCCAGCGGCACGACTATGGGCTCCGTTTCGCTCAAACTCGCGCCTCCTGTAACGGAACCTTCATGATGACCGCGCGGGCACCAAAATTCAAGCCGTACAAGCGCCCTACACGAACTGTAACATAACGAAACATAAGTCACAGTTCCGCCCTAGTTGCGCCCCGGGCGCGCCCCAAAACTCACTATGATTAACGACGTTGCCTCTCGGCCCGGTCCAACTAGAGAGGCTTCGGAATCTCAGCCCCCCAGCCCCCCCGGGGTCTTCTCTCGGACCGGGCCAACTCATTCGAAGAGGCCACGAAAAAGGGCCGGCGCAAGCCGGCCCTTTTGCTTTGTCGGAGACGTAGCGAGAGAGCGAGCGAGAGCGGCCTAGTTGCGCTCATAGGCGGCGGCGCCGAGGACCGGGCCTGCGCCTTCCACCTGCACCATCGCCACCAGGCAATCGCCGCCAATGGTCTGCAAATCCTTGAGCGGCAACCGCAGCGTCATCGCCTCGCCGGCCCACATGCCGATCGGCGTGAGTTCTCGCACTGGGTGCGTGTAGGTGATCTTCTTGCCGCGGTTCTCGCCGCGGCTGATGGCGACGGTCTCTTTATCTTTCGCCACGGCAAGCCAGACCGTTGCCTCGCGCATGTCCGAGGTCTCGGGCGCGGCACCGATATCGACCACCAGGCTGTTGCCGTCGGCATGCATGGAGACCGGCACCCTGACGTCCTTCAACCGCCTGGTGGCGTTCCGCATCGCCATTTCGATCGCCGCCTCGCTGCTGCCGTTCACGTGCATGATGCCGTCGACCACGACTTGCGGCGTGTAAACGCGGCCGTCACCGCGGGCGAGCGCATAGTCGCGCTGACGCTCGCTATTCCCGGGGCTCGACAGCGTGTCGTGCCAACCGAGATAATTCCAATAGTCGACCGAGAAGGAGAGCGTGATCACGCCCTTCTTGGTGCCGTACTCGGCGAGCAGCTTGTCCGCCGGCGGACACGACGAGCAGCCCTGGCTCGTGAACAGCTCAAGCAGGGTGACGCCGCCAGCCCCGGGCGGCTCAGCCAGGCTTGGCGTTGAAAGCCCGAGCAGGGCGACAGCGCCTGCGCCCAAGGCGAAGAAGGTGACTGGCCTCATGGCGCTAGAATGCAGGAACTAGCCCGAGAATTGCGGAAAAACGGCTCAACTAGGGTCACAACTGAGTGACTTACGCGGCATCGCGGGCGAGCGATCGCAGCACGTAGTGGAGAATTCCGCCGTTCCGAAAATAGTCGAGCTCATCGAACGTATCGATCCGCACCTGCAGCGGCACGGCGCGCGTCCCGCCGCCGTCCGGATAGGCAATATCCGCCTCGATCCATTGTCCCGGTTTGATCTCGCTCAAGCCGCGAAGTGACACGGTCTCGCTGCCGGTAAGCCCAAGCGTCTGCCACGACATGCCTTCGGCGAACACGAGCGGCAGCACGCCCATGCCGATCAGGTTCGAGCGATGGATACGCTCGAAGCTCTCGGCGATGACCGCGCGCACGCCGAGGAGCCGCGTGCCCTTGGCGGCCCAGTCGCGCGAAGAGCCTGTCCCGTATTCCTTGCCGGCGAACACCACGAGCGGCACGCCCTCGCTCCCGTAGCGCATCGCCGCGTCGTAGATCGCCAGACGCTCACCGGACGGGTGATGCACCGTGACGCCGCCCTCGACCCCCGGCACCATCTGATTCTTGATGCGCGTGTTGGCGAAGGTGCCGCGCATCATCACCTCGTGATTGCCGCGCCGCGAGCCGTAGGAGTTGAAGTCGTGCGCCGCCACGCCATGCTCGGTGAGGTAATGGCCGGCCGGACTGTCGTGCTTGATCGCGCCAGCCGGCGAGATGTGGTCGGTGGTGATGGAATCGCCGAACAGGCCGAGAATGCGCGCGCTTGTCACGTCGGTCACCGCGTCGGGCGCGGCTGTCATCCCAACGAAATAGGGCGGCTCTTGCACATAGGTGGACTTCGTGTCCCAGCTATAGGTGAGACCGCCCGCGACCGGGATCGCCTGCCATTCGGGATCGCCGCGGAACACGTCGCCATAGCGCTCCTTGAACATCGACGTCTTCACCGCCTTGCGCACGAGCTTGGCCACCTCTTTCGTCGATGGCCAGATGTCCTTGAGATAAACCGGCTTACCTTTGCTGTCCGTGCCGAGCGGTTCGGTGACGAGATCGACCATGATCGAGCCGGCCAGCGCGTAGGCCACCACCAGCGGCGGCGAGGCCAGATAGTTCGCCTTCACGTCCTGATTGACCCGCCCTTCGAAGTTTCGGTTGCCCGACAGCACCGAGGCGACCGCCAGCCCATGCTCGTGGATGGTGTGCGAGATCTCCTCCGGCAGCGGGCCTGAATTGCCGATGCAGGTGGTGCAGCCATAGCCCACGAGATTGAAGCCGAGCTTGTCGAGATCGTCTGTCAGGCCGGCCTTCTCCAAATAGTCGGTGACCACTTGCGAGCCCGGCGCCAGCGACGTCTTGACCCAAGGCTTGACGGTCAAGCCCTTCTCGACAGCGTTGCGGGCGAGCACGCCGGCGCCCACCATCACGTAAGGATTCGACGTGTTGGTGCACGACGTGATGGCGGCGATGACCACGTCGCCATGGCCGAGATCGAAATTCTTGTCCTTGACCGGCACCCGCTTGTTGGCCTCGGCGGCCTTGCCATACTCCGTGTCGAGCACCTTGGCGAAGGCGGTCGCGGCCTTATCCAACGGCACGCGGTCTTGCGGGCGCTTCGGCCCGGCGATCGACGGCACCACATCGCCGAGATCCAGCGCCAGCGTGTCGGTGAATTCCGGGTCCGGCGTCGAGTCCTTGCGGTAGAGCCCTTGTGCTTTCGCATAAGCCTCGACCAGGGCGATGCGCGAATCCTTCCGCGCCGTCGCCTCCAAATAAGCGAGCGTCTCCTTGTCGACGGGAAAGAAGCCGCAGGTGGCGCCATATTCCGGCGCCATATTGGCGATGGTGGCGCGGTCCTCGAGCGGCAAATTGTCGAGACCGATGCCGAAGAACTCCACGAACTTGCCGACCACGCCCGCTCGCCGCAGCATCTCCGTCACCGTCAGCACGAGATCGGTGGCGGTGACGCCCTCGCGCAAGCGTCCCGTCATGCGGAACCCCGCCACTTCGGGGATCAGCATGGAGATCGGCTGGCCGAGCATCGCGGCTTCCGCCTCGATACCGCCCACGCCCCAGCCGAGCACCGAGAGCCCGTTGACCATGGTGGTGTGACTGTCGGTGCCGACCAGCGTGTCGGGAAAGGCGAGCTTCACGTCGCCCTCTTCCTTGGTCCACACCGTCTGCGCCAGATATTCCAGATTGACCTGGTGGCAGATGCCGGTGCCCGGCGGCACCACGCGGAAATTGTCGAAGGCGCCCGCCCCCCAGCGCAAGAAGGCATAGCGCTCGTTGTTGCGCTCATACTCCTTGTCGACATTGAATTGGAACGCGGCGCCCGATCCAAACGCATCGACCATCACCGAGTGATCGATGACGAGGTCGACGGGGGCCAGCGGATTGATCTTGTGCGGGTCGCCGCCGAGCGCGGTGACCGCATCGCGCATCGCGGCGAGATCGACCACGGCCGGCACGCCGGTGAAATCCTGCATCAGCACGCGCGCCGGGCGGAAGGCGATCTCGCGGTCGCTGCGCTTGTCTTTCAGCCAGTCGGCGACCGCTCGGATGTCCTCGGCGGTGACGGTCCGCCCATCCTCATGGCGCAGGAGATTTTCTAGCAGCACCTTGAGCGAGAACGGCAACCGGCCGATGCCCTCAAGCCCGGCGGCCTCCGCCTCCTTGAGGTCGAAATAATCGTAAGCGCGCTTGCCGACGTGAAGCGTGCGCCGGCACTTGAAGCTGTCGAGCGAGGTCGAAACCACCGATGTCAAAGAAGTCTCCTTCGAAGCCCGAAGACGGGCAGGTCCCAGCGAACGAGCATGCAAAGGCGTGGCCAATCGGCCGGGAGAAGCGCCACCATCTCGCCACGGCGTCCTTGGCTCTTGGATGCGTGCTCTTGGGCCCACTATAAAAGGCCTTGCGGCAACGAGACAATGACGCGAAGAGACGCGCTGTGCCTGTCCCACGGTCCCGCCTGCCTCAACTTTGCGCAGAATCCATGCAATTGCCCTTCTCCGTCAGCCTCCGCGCCCATGACATCGCCTGCCAGCGGGGCGGCCGGACGCTGTTTCAGGGCTTGCGTTTTAAGCTTGCTCCCGGCGAGGCGCTGCTCGTCACCGGGCCGAACGGCGCCGGGAAAACCAGCCTGTTACGGCAGATCGCCGGTCTCTTGCCGCTGGCGGACGGGCAGCTTGCCGCGACCGGCGCCGACAGCACGCCACTTGACGACACGCCGCTTGCCGAGCTCTGCCACTACGTGGCCCACGCCGACGCTGCCAAGAGCGCCTTGAGCGTGCGCGAAAACCTCGCCTTCTGGGCCGACTATCTGGAGGGCGGCGAAAGCGGGTTGGCGCAGGCGCTAAACGCCTTCGGGCTGAACCCGCTGGCCGACCTGCCCGCCGGGCTCCTCTCGGCGGGGCAGAAACGGAAACTTGCCCTGTCGCGCCTGTTCGCGAGCCCGCGCCCCATCTGGCTTCTCGACGAGCCGTCGGTGTCGCTCGACGCGGCCTCGGTGACGCGACTCGACGCGGTGATCCGCGACCACCTGAAAGCGGGCGGCATCGCCATCGTGTCGAGCCATGTGCCGCTCAAGACCAAGTTTGCGCATGAGCTTGCCCTCGGCTTGGAGCGCGCCGCGTGAGTCCGGCCCTCGCGCTTCTCATCCGCGACGTCAAGCTCGCCTGGCGCGAAGGCGGCGCCATCGGGGTGGCCCTCGGCTTCTATCTCATCGTCGTGATCATCACGCCGCTCGGGCTCGGCCCCGATCTCAACCTGCTCGCCCGCATCGCGCCGGGCATCCTGTGGATCGGGCTTCTGCTTGCGGCACTGCTCTCCGCCGGCCGAATCTTCGACAACGACTACGAGGACGGTACGCTGGACGTGATCGCCACCGGCCCCCTGCCGCTTCCCGTCGTGGCCGGCCTGAAATGCCTCGCCCATTGGCTCGCCACCGGCATACCCCTTGTGCTGATCGCGCCCATCCTCGGCCTGCTCCTCAATCTGCCCATCGGCACATTTCCCTCGCTCGTGTTGGCCATGCTGGCCGGGACGCCGGCCGTGAGTTTCCTTGCCGGGATCGGCGCGAGCCTGACCTTGGGCTTGCGCAGAAGCGGCCTCCTTCTCGCGCTGCTCGTGGTGCCGCTCTATGTGCCGATTCTGATTTTCGGGGTCTCGGCCGTCACGCCCTACGTGGCCGGGCCCAACTCTCTGTGGCCGCCATTCTTCATTCTTTGCGCGCTGAGCCTCGCCAGCATCGTCCTCGCGCCCCTTGCCGCCGCGGCCGCGATCCGCAACGCGCTGCGGTGACGAGTTCAGGCAAACGCACCCTCAGGCTTGCCCAAATACCCGCTAAAGTAGCATACTAGGCTATGCCTCTTTAGCGGGAGCCTCTCATGAACCGACCGGCCTGGACTCTGGTGATTGGCTGCATGTTCGGCGGCCTGACCTTGCTCTTCCTGATGGCGCTGGTGATCCTGAACATGATTGGGGGTTACGCGGTAAGTTGCGCGAACACTTATCTGGTGACCCTGGTCTTCGGACTTTGCGTGGGCCTCACCTCAGGATTTTTGGGTGGCTACGCCAGTCTAACGGGCAATATCAGAGTTCCCTGGCTCGGGGACCAGCCGCTCGCCGTCGGCTTTGCCGGCGGCATCATGTTCCTGCTGACGGGACTGGTCGCGGCACATTTCATCATCAAGGAGACCTGTGTCGATAGACAGAGTTCCCTATTGAAGGGCCTGGTCAAGTCCATTCCCGCCAATTTCGATGCCAGGCCTGGAAGCTCGGGTTTTTACTACACGCGTTCAATAGATATTGCTGGGAGGAAGAACTGCGTCGAGAGAGTCAACTCCTTGCCCGACGGCGGCAGCGAGGCCGTCAGAGAATGCTCCCCTTACGACTTCGAGTTTGCGATCGACACGCTGTCTGATGGCAAGGCGGCCGAAGTGTCGATCTACGACGAAAAGTCTCGCGAGCGGGTGTGTCAGATCAGGCTGAGATACGGACTCCCTCAGATACGGCCGGGGCGAGAGAGGCGGGAGGAGCTGGAGGATCCGCTCAACGCCAATGAGAAAGTGACCTTCCGCATGACCTACACAGGGACGGCACGCGCCCCGGCCCCGGGCCAGCTGCTCAACTGTTTCGAACTTTCAATTCCCGGTTCCAACAACGTCTACGACTATCCCGTCCGCATCACCGAAAACGGCGCAGAGGCCTATGAGGTGGGTATTGCCAACCAGAAGGTAGTGCTGGTTCGCAGCGGTGATTTGGCACCCAACAATAATGAGAGTCCCGCGCGCAATCGCCTTGAGGGCTCTCTGGCTCTTACGCCCCGCTCACTGCTTGATTTGTTCCGAGGTGACTTCATTCCCGCAGCCAATCGAATGCCGGTGTCGAACCTGGATCCGATTGTTGATTTGGACGACGACGATCCATTCATTCAAAGTAAAGCCCGCAAAATTTTGGCTCGCAAGTTCGACGACTACCAGGACTTGATTTGGCTGAGCCTGACGGAGGAAGCCAGCGATAGAACCAAGGTCGGCCTGATTGGTGTGGCCATTGATGCTCTGCGGCCGAATCCAATAAGGTATCGCGATCTGAGTGACCGCCTTCCCGGCGTTCCGAAGGACAAGTTGGCGTTGATCGTCTCGCTCGCCGTCTATTCGGACAGCGCCGAAGTCCGAAACGAGGCGAGGCGATTTATGCGCGTCTTCCCCTACGACTCGGTCGAAGCGGAGTTGAGCTCAATCACGGAGAATATGGCCGCCGATTGCGCGCAGGGCGGCTCAATCATTTGCCCCCGCGCTGCCTACGCCGCCAACTACTTGTATTACAACCGAATCGCCAACGTCATTCTAAAGGGCGTTCAACAGCTCACGCCCACTGACGTCGTGCTCGCAGAGCAGAATTATCAGAAGGCTCTGACATATTTTCCGCATTTGACCCAATCGGCCAAAGTCGACTTCATCGCCCCGATCTATGCCTTTGGGCAGGTCTGGCTCTGGGGCGAAATGCGCTCCATCGTTCCCGGGGACCTGGAGGGAAAACACTCTTCTCTTGAGCTGTTTGAGAAGATCGTCGACCTCGCCTCGCACAACAAGGAATTTTACCCATACCCTCATCACATCTATTCGGCGGTCGCTGCGACGAAAAACAAGAATCCGGCTTTCTTTCAAAAGGTGCTGGATGCGACCGATAACGGTGCGAAGGCGATCGACTACCCTCCCGGGAAATTCGCCCAGTTCGACCCTCGACAAACGATCTACAGCGGACCCGAACTCGAGGGGTTTAAGCAATTTTCTGCTCGGCACCCTCTGACCGGGCAAGCTCTGAGCAAATTCGGCGACTGGCTCTTCTATAAGTTCACCGATCATACGGACGCTGTTATCGATTTTGGTTGGGTCAATAAGTCCACGACCCGAACTGGCTAGCGACCACTCCGCGCCGGACAATTGCACGTCCCTGACGGAGGCGGTCTCTGCCGCCTGCTGATTGCCTTACGGGCGCAAACAAACTAGATCAGCCCCATGATCAGCCTCGCCAATCCCACGCGCTTCTTGAGCCTTGTCGACCGCGTCGTGCCGTGGCTCACCGCGCTCACCATCATCCTGCTTGCCACGGGTCTCTACCTCGCTTTGTTCGTGGCGCCGCCCGACTACCAGCAGGGCGAGACCGTGCGCATCATGTTCATCCATGTGCCGGCCGCCTGGCTTGCCATGTTCGGCTACACGGTGATCGCCATCGCCGCGCTCGGCACGCTGATCTGGCGGCACCCGCTGGCCGACGTCGCCGCCAAGACCGCGGCCCCGATTGGCGCCACCTTCACCTTTGTCGCGCTCGTCACCGGCTCGCTGTGGGGCAAGCCCATGTGGGGCACCTATTGGGTGTGGGACGCGCGGCTCACCTCCATGCTGGTGCTGTTCCTGCTCTATCTCGGGCTCATCGCCCTGTGGCAATCCATCGAGGAACCGGGACGGGCCGGGCGCGCGGCCGCCATCCTGGCGCTGGTCGGCACCATCAACATCCCGATCATCAAGTTCTCGGTCGACTGGTGGAACACGCTGCATCAGCCGGCGAGCGTGTTCCGGGCCGGCGGCTCGACCATCGATGTGTCGCTGCTCACGCCGCTCTTTGTCATGGCGGCCGGCTTCACGGCGCTGTTCGTGCTGCTGCATCTCATCGCCATGCGCGCTGAGATCCTGCGCCGCCGCGTGCGCGCGCTGCAGCAGACCCAAGTCGAGCGCGCGGCGCTGGCCGAAGCGTAAAGCGAAGCCATGCTCGATCTCGGTCCCCATGCGCTCTTTATCGTCGTCGCTTATGGCGTGACGTTCATCGCCGTGGGCGCTCTCGCGCTGACCACCGTCGAGGACGACCGCCAGCAACGCAGAAAGCTCGCCGAACTGGAGCGCAAGGGCATCAGACGGCGCTCGGCCGCGAACCCGAAGCCGGCAGCGCCAGCCAAGAAGGCGACAGCCGCCAAGCCCAGCCCCGCCAATGCCAAGCCAACCAAGTTAAGTCCGGCCATGCCGCCGGCGAAGCGGAAGCCGGGCGCGGCCCGCACCCGGAAGCCCCGAGCATGACCGCCAAGCCCAAATCCGCTGAGCCCAAGTCCGCCAAGCCCAAATCCGCCAAGACCACGTCCGCCAAGACCACGTCCGCCAAGACCACGCAGCAAGCGCCAGAGAAGCAGGCAACGCCGCGCCGGCGCTGGGGCGTCGCCCTGCCCTTCCTCATCTTTGCCGGCCTCGCCGGACTTTTCTTTTATTCGCTGCAGACCGGCGATCCCTCAAAGCTGCCCTCGGCGATGATCGGCAAGCCGGTGCCTGAGTTCACGCTTGCCCCGCTCGACGGGCTGAAGGCGGCGGACGGCGCGCCCATGCAAAGCTTCACCGCCGCCGATCTCGCCGAAGGCCAACCCACCATCGTCAACGTGTTTGCGTCGTGGTGCGTGCCGTGCCTGCAGGAGCATCCGATGCTCATGGCCCTGGCCAACGACACCGATCTCCGCCTCTACGGCATCAACTACAAGGACGACCCGGCTTCGGCCCGGCGCTTTCTCGGGCGCTACGGCAACCCGTACGCCCGTGCCGGCGCCGACCGCTCAGGACGGGTGGCGATCGACTTCGGCGTCTATGGCGTGCCGGAGACCTATGTGATCTCGGGCGACGGCAAGATCGCCTATCGCCATGTGGGCCCGCTCACCGAGAAGGCGATCAATGAGAAGATCCTGCCGCTCATGCACAAGCCGGCGGACAAGCCGTCCGAGTGACAAAAAGCGCGCGAAAAGCCGCTAATTGTCGTCGGAGTCGACGATCAGATTGAGGGACTCCAAAAATTCCTGCCGCTTGGCCGGTGGCAGGCTGGCGAGGAGCCGCATGTCCGCCGCGGCCGCGCCCGGCTGCGCCTCACGCAAAGCCTTGGCGCCTTGCGCGCTGAGCTTGATGGCATAGGCCCGGCCGTCATCCTTGGCGCGGCGCCGCTGGATCAGCCCGCGGCTGAGCAGGCGCGCCACGATATCGGCAAGGGTCGAGCGGTCGATGCCGGTCCGGCCCACGAGGTCCGTCTGCGTCAGGCCTTCCTCGTCGGACACCACCACGAGCACGGCAAACTGGCGTGGCGTGAGCCCGCCGGCCCCGGCCGCATCCGCAAAGATGTCGGCGGCGCGCTGGCCCGCCCGGTGCAACAAGTGCGTCGCCGAGCGATTCAGGGGATTTCCAGCCTTTGCGATCATGTCTGCGCCACCAATCTCACGCGAGAGGCGTGTGGGGTCCTCAGCCACCCCAGCCTTCTCGGGGCACTGCAGGGCACCTTATACAACCCCAACGCGCGATCAGCAAACGTCTGGTTGCAAGAGTGCCCTATAGCAGCATGAGACAACTAGGCATGACCAACGGGGTCGGTGAGACATATCGGAAGGGGTCATCCCGCCTGCAAGGCGATGGTCCCCAGCAGATCATGAGTAACCTTAAACATTAGGGCCTTGGTCGGAGGCCTCGCTCTCGGGCACGCCGTAGCGTTGCATGAGCGGCACCTGAGCCATGGCAAACAAAAACGTGATCGGCAGGAAGCCGAACGCCTTGAAGCTCACCCATGTGTCGGTCGAGAAATTGCGCCACACAAACTCGTTGAGCACCGCCATGGCCACGAAGAAGATCGCCCAGCGCAAGCTCAGCTTACGCCAGCCTTCGTCCGTCAGGTTGAACACCGGTCCGAATAAAAGTTCGAGCACCGGCTTGCGCGTGACCAGGCCGCCCACGAGCAGCACGGCGAACATCGTGTAGACGATGGTCGGCTTGAGCTTGATGAAGGTGTCGTCCTGCAAATAAAGCGTGAGCCCGCCGAAGGCGAGCACGATAACGGCGCTGACGAGCGGCATCACCGGCACTTTATGGTAGCGCCACCACGCGAAGCCGAGCGACACCACTGTCGCCGCCATGAACGCGGCGGTGCCGACGAAAATGCCCGCGGCGGCATTCACCCCGAAGAACACCAGCAGCGGCCCCAGCTCGATGATGAGCTTAGCGGCGACGGACTGCGCGGGCTCGACCGGCTTGGCCACCGGCTTGACCACCGGCTTGGCCACCGGCTCGGTCTCAGGCTGCGGCTTCATTCGCACGTCCTGCCCCGGCGATAGCGCGGGCGAAGTCATGGGCATCGAATGGCTCGAAATCCTCGAGACCTTCGCCGATGCCGATGGCGTTGATGGGCAGCCCGAAACGCTCGGCGATGGCGACCAGAATGCCGCCGCGCGCGGTGCCGTCGAGCTTGGTCACCACCAAATTCGTCACCCCGGCGATCTCTTGGAAAATCTGCACCTGGTTGATGGCGTTCTGCCCCGTGGTGGCGTCGAGCACGAGCACCACGGAGTGCGGCGCGTTCTCGTCGAGTTTCTTCAACACGCGGATAATCTTGGTCAGCTCGGCCATGAGATCGCTCTTGTTCTGGAGCCGCCCGGCCGTGTCGATGAGAAGCACGTCCTTGCCTTCGCGCTTGGCTCGCTCCAGCGCCTCATAGGCCACGCCCGCCGGATCGGCGCCCACGTCCTTGGCGACGACCTCCGCGCCGACGCGGGCCCCCCACACTTTGAGCTGGTCTATGGCCGCGGCCCGGAACGTGTCGCCCGCGGCGAGCATGACGCTCACGCCGCTCTTGTCGAATTGATGCGCCAGCTTGCCGATGGTGGTGGTCTTGCCGGTGCCGTTGACGCCGACCACGAGGATGACATGGGGCTTGGCGTTTTTGTCGAGCGTGAAGGCTTGCGCCACCGGCTCGAGCACGCCCGCCACCTCGGCGGCCAGCACTTCGCGCACGGCGTCCGGCGTCAGCCCCTTGTCGTAGCGGCCTTTGGCGATCACGGCGCGAATGCGCTCGGCCATGGCCATGCCGAGGTCGGCCTTGATCAGCACCTCCTCCAGCTCATCGAGCATGTCCTCGTCGAGCTTCCGCTTGGTGAGCACGCCGGCGAGATTCTCCGACAGCGAATTTGAGGTCCGCGAGAGGCCGGCTTTGAGCTGCCCGAACCAGCTCCGCTTGGACTCCGGCGGCGCAATCTTCTCGCTCACGGGCACATCTCCGCCAGCAGCGACGCGCCGTCGTCGCCGGAGACCACCGCCTCGACGAGCGCGCCGGCTGGCACGCAGGCCTCGAGCCGCACCGGGGTGAAGTCCGCCGACCGACCCTGCGCCTCGCTCTCGATCAACACTTGGATGCGCCGCCCGCGCGCGCCTTCGAGATGGTGTTTCAGCGCGGCGACGCCCTTGTCACGCAATTCAGAAGCGCGCCGCGCCACCACCGCACCGTTCACTTGCGGCATGCGCGCGGCGGGCGTGCCCTCGCGCGCCGAGAACGGAAACACATGCAGGAAGGTGAGGCCGCAATCGTCCACCAGCGCCAGCGAGTTGGCGAACATCACTTCCGTCTCGGTGGGGAAGCCGGCGATGATGTCGGCACCGAACACGATATCGGGACGCGCCCGGCGCATCGCCTCGCAAAACACCACAGAGTCGGCGCGAGCGTGCCGCCGCTTCATGCGCTTCAGCGTGAGGTCGTCGCCCGCTTGCAGCGACAGATGCAGATGCGGCATCAGCCGCTCTTCTTCCGCGATTGCCGCGATCAGCGCCGGATCGGCCTCAACGGAATCGATGGAGGAAATGCGCAAGCGCGGCAGCTCGGGCACCAGCTTGAGCACGGCGCGGACGAGCTTGCCGAGCGTCATCTCGCCGGGCAGGTCCGCGCCATAGGCCGTCATATCGACGCCGGTCAGCACGATCTCCGCATAGCCGTTCTCGACGAGACGGCGCACTTGCGCCACCACCTCGCCCGCCGGTACCGACCTGGAGGGGCCGCGGCCGAACGGGATGATGCAGAACGTGCAGCGATGATCGCAGCCATTTTGAATTTGCACATAGGCGCGGGCACGATTGCCGAAGCCTTCGATCAGATGGCCGGCGGTCTCGCGCACCGACATGATGTCGTTGACCGCGACCTTCTCGCTGCCGTCCGTGCCGAGCCCTTGGAAGGTCGCGGCTTGCATCTTCTCGTGATTGCCGATGACGCGGTCGACCTCGTCCATGGCGGCAAAGCGGTCCGGATCGATCTGCGCCGCGCAGCCGGTGACCAGGATCTTGGCGTCGGGGCGCATCCGCCGCGCCCGCCGGATCGCCTGGCGCGCCTGACGCACGGCTTCGTTCGTCACCGCGCAGGTATTGACGATCACCGCGTCGGTGATCCCGGCGGCGTTCGCATGCTCGCGCATGACCTCGGACTCATAGGCGTTGAGCCGGCAGCCAAAGGTGATGATCTCGATATCCGACATTTGGCGGCTTCTAACAC
>Ga0209386_1000587_pt1 | contig 17207 bp, 13 predicted proteins | sample NGEPertwo_FD_184510 | JGI IMG/M metagenome (GOLD analysis project Ga0209386, IMG submission 184510) | Arctic peat soil microbial communities from the Barrow Environmental Observatory site, Barrow, Alaska, USA - NGEE Permafrost154B-two... | ecosystem: Environmental > Terrestrial > Soil > Wetlands...
ATTTATCAATCAATGGTTTAAACAAAATTCGCAGGTAAAAATAGTCGCGGCCGCGGCTGGTTGAGTAAATAGGGTGATGCATCATCAATACGATCCATCGTTGATGGGTGTTCTCCAAGACCGATTTAAGCCAATTCCGTTGTTCAAACGCCGATGGTATTGATTGTATCCCATTGCTGTCCATACTTATATATCTTGTATTCTCATAGTCCCAATAGCATACACGGCCCAGAAAATTCGGTGGCCCGTTTTGCGGAAAAGAGAAATGATCCATCCATCTTTCGTCCAGCGTTTGGATGATTCCTTTATGATACTCATGGTTTCCAGGCGTGGCAATTATTGGTATGGTTCTGAAAAGAGAACCTCCCGCTTTGAACCACTCACCCCAGTAGGCATCGTGTGGACGTTCAATCATATCTCCGATGAACATGATAAAAGCTGCGTTTGGCTGGCTATTATATGCCCTGTGGAATAATTTTCCAGAAACACCATTGATTGAATCCTGCACATCACCAATAAATATAAATGAGTAGGCGCTGTCGGTGTGATTTGCAATTTTGAAATTATACCAATCAGACCAGAGATTTCCATTGGCAACCCTGTAAAGGTAAGTTTCACCGGCTTTGAGATTCCTGATCCCAACTCTGAAAAAGGAGGATGATCCTCCTGATGTCCTTACAATTTTTGAAGATGATGTATATAGTATAGTATCACCGGGGATGGAAATGCTTGTAACCTGAAGAAATCCATTTTGTGTTAGGGTGTCTCCCTGCCATGTTACGTCACGTGAGTTCAGCGGTTCGCCGGACCAAGTGAGAAGAATACGGTCGGGAGTGGCTGAAGGAGTATACTGAGGTTCCGGTGGATTGTAAAACCAGTTGTCCCATTTAAACCATACAGCCAGTAGAAGCAGGATCGGCAAACCAAGCCACAGCAGTTTTTTATTTCGTTTCATTTGTCAATACTTTTTCAAATTTACTTTTTTATTATAACATATAGGTACCCCCCATTTGTTTTGAACTATCTTTTTATACAATAATTCTTTGTTGTATTGTTTGGGTGTTTAGGTATCAAAAAGACAACAAAAACGGTTTGAAAATGTCAATATGCTATTGAAATAACTTAAATAGTATCTTGATGTTGATTTTATTGTGAAAAAATGAACTTTACGCTCGAAATATTAATAAAATGGAGTTAAAATCACAAAAAATGGGGTCAGATTGTTAATTTAATGTTATTTTGAGCATATACTACTAAAAAAATAGGGTATGAGATGTAAACAAATATATTTTTGCGTCGTAATACTATTTCAAAAGGGGGTATCGCTTAAAAAAGAAGTATTATGCTTTGAATTGAGAATAGATTTTATTTACAGAATACCTTAGTTATTATTTAAATTAAAAAAGATGATTATGAAAAAAGTTTCCTTGTTCTTATTCGCAGCGATCCTCATGGCAGGATCCTTTGCAAGTTCCGCTCAAGATTCAACCGCCGTCTCCTCTGGAGGGTGGACTGCCGGAGCAGATTTAGTAAGCAGTTATATCTGGAGAGGTTCCAAAGCTGGTGCTTTCAGCATCCAGCCAACCGTAAAGTATGTCAACGGAGGTTTCACAATTGGCGCCTGGGGTTCGGGTGATTTGACCACAGGGGCGCCTGAAGAAGCCGATCTGTTCACTTCCTACGCTTTTAAATTCGGACTCTCATTAGGCATGACTGATTATCACTACAACACTTCCAAACTTTTTGATTCAAGCAATCACGCTATTGAAGCAAACCTGGGTTATGCTGTTGGAAATTTTAGTCTGAGCGGTAACTACATCTTCAATTCTGCTTCAGGAGCAATTGGCGATGACAAATACGTTGAAGCTGCATACCAGTTTCCTACGGTGAAGCTATTTGTCGGAGGAGGTGACGGATGGTATACAAATGATGCATCCTTCCAGGTATGTAATATTGGAATTACTGCTACAAAGACGCTAAAAATCAGTGAAAGTTTTTCTATTCCGCTTTTCGGTTCGGTTATCGTAAACCCGAATAAGGAGCAGATCTTCTATGTGATTGGTATCTCTTTATAATTCACAAATAAAATTGATTAGTCATGAAAAAAATTGAAGCTATTATACGCAAAACCAAGTTTGACGATGTGAAAGAGGCCCTCAGCATAGCGGGTATTGAATTCTTTTCCTTCTGGGATGTACGCGGAGTGGGGCAGACCAGGGAGGAGAGAATGTACAGAGGTGTAGTTTACGATACAAGTACTATTGAGAGAACCATTCTATCCATTATTGTGCGCAATAAAAATGTTGAAAAAACGGTCCAGGCTATTATGAAATCGGGTAGAACCGGAGAAATTGGTGATGGAAAGGTATTTGTTTCAACAATTGATGAATCCTACCGCATCCGCACAGGTGAATCTGGCGATGAATCATTGTTTATCAAAGGGATAGAAGTATAAAAAACAACTGAAAAAATATAATCATGGACGAAATAACTCTTGCTACTTTAGCACAATCGGCGGCCGACATGGCGCGATCAATTGATACAGTGTGGGTACTAATAACTGCGGCACTTGTATTCTTTATGCAGGCTGGGTTTGCCTTTGTGGAGGCTGGATTTACCCGGTCAAAAAATACTGTGAATATTCTATATAAAAATTTGATGGATTTTGCAGTAGGTTCTATCATATTCTGGATCGTTGGATTTGGTTTAATGTTTGGGCCCGACCTGGGTGGTTTTATTGGTACGCCTGATCTTTTTTTCACAAAAGGATGGACTGGTGCAATTCCGGCTGAAGCATTTCTTATTTTTCAAACCGTATTTGCTGCTACTGCTGCTACAATTGTTTCAGGAGCAATGGCTGAACGTACGGAATTTAAATCGTACCTTATTTATTCACTAATAATTTCAGCTGTAATCTATCCTGTATCTGGTCACTGGATCTGGGGAGGTGGATGGTTGTCACAGTTAGCAACTCCTTTTCACGATTTTGCAGGATCAACAGTTGTTCATATGCTTGGTGGAGTAATTGCGTTAACCGGGGCATTGGCTTTGGGGCCACGTATTGGTAAATACGATGGTAAGAAAGTTAACGCTATTCCAGGGCATAACATCCCTTACGGAACACTTGGTGTATTTATCCTTTGGCTCGGTTGGTTCGGATTTAATCCAGGATCACAATTAGCTGCTTCTGGAATTGCTAATGCAGATGCTATTTCGCATATCTTTATTACAACCAATATGGCAGGTGCTGCCGGCGCTTTGGCTGGTTTGGGAATCAGTTGGATACGCTGGGGAAAACCAAGTTTAAGTTTTGCATTAAACGGTGCTTTGGCAGGATTGGTTGCTGTAACTGCAGGTTGCGATGCCGTATCAGATTCAGGAGCAATAGCGATTGGATTGATAGCCGGAACTGTATTGGTTTATGCTGTAACCTTTATTGATAATGTTCTTAGAATTGACGATCCCGTAGGTGCAGTATCTGTTCACGGTGTCTGTGGTGGTTTAGGAACAATCATGGTTGGCTTATTCTCACAAAGTGGGGGCTTGTTTTATGGACATGGAACAGCATTGCTAATTACACAGATTACTGGTGTAGTTGCTGTAGCCGCATTCGCTTTTGTAGCTGGATTTATTCTGTTTAAAGTACTGAAATCAACCGTTGGTTTACGTGTTCCAAAACGGATTGAAGAAGAAGGTTTGGATATCTATGAACATGGAGAAAGTGCTTACAATTGATGTTTTCTTAGACAATTTAGTCTGTCATATTTGAGAAGAGACCTGTTTGATAACAGGTCTCTTTTTTATTTAAAAAAATCGGTATTCTTAAAAACCGAAATGATTAGTCTGTCGAATAAAAGTAGTAAAACTAACATGCCCCCTGCTATACAGTGGGCAATGTTAAATAAATGATATATAATACAGGTATACCCCCTATTAAAATATACAATAATCATTTAGAGTGTATTTTTGATCTTGTAATTGATTGTCCAAATAACTATTATTCGAACCTTAGAAATTAGGCAAAATTTAGTTTGAAAACAAAACCAAAGTTGAATATTTAGTGTTAATCAGCATGAAAAAGAAAATCGACTTAGTTGTTTTTGTAATTAATGGATTGTGTGATTTAAATGTAAATGTTTCTGAAAGCTCATGGAGTACAGGAATAGTTTTGGTTAGAGGTAATTTTTGGCATGGCACATAAACTTAATCAATTTCAGCACTAAAAATCTATTTTAAACGCAGTATTGGTGTCTTCAGTAATTGTCAATCTATAATGTTTGGTTGTGCTTGATCTTTTAATTTGATTTGTTGAAATACAAAAACACAAGTGCGACATAAAGCCATTCACCTGCTTACTATTATGTATTGACTCCGGACACTGTTTCTAATTATAGATACCGCAGGTACATCTGTACCTTAACTACACACAATCTATTTCCATTCTAATGGAAATACTTCTAAACCATCATTAATTTTTTGCAGGTAATGCGATAATTATTATTTGATGGATACCCATTTCAATTTATGCATTTTTGGATCAAAAGATTAAATGAATATAAAGCATTAGGAGGTTTACTTCGTATGTTGATGTTTATTATTTGATCCTCTGATCATTGAATTTCACTGTCAGGGTAACCTGACGAAAAAGAATTAAAATACAATTAATACAACAAAAAATGAAAAAGATAGAAGCTATAATTCGGGTTTCAAAGTTCGAAGACGTAAAAGCCGCTTTGAAGGAAGTAGGTATTGATTTTCTTTCCTACTGGGATGCTACTGGTCTGGGAAACGAACTTCACATAGGAGAACGGGTGTACCGTGGAACTGTTTCTGATACAGAATACATACCACGACGAGTATTAAATATTGTCGTGAGAGACATTAATTTAAAGAAGACAATTGATTGTATTCTTGAACATGCAAAAACCGGAGTTGTTGGCGATGGAAAATTTTTTGTATGGGATATTAATGACTCTTATCGAATCAGAACGGGTGAATCCGGAGATACATCGTTATATAACCTCGATTAAGTAAAAAACCTAAAATCAAAGATCATGTACAAAAGAATAGTAATATTTTCGATATTCAGCTTATTAATGTTGGTACTGCCAACAGTGAGTTACGTTGGATCTGCATCATTGTATGCAGCTGATAAAGTTCCCGATCCTTCCGGTGTTACTACAGGAACAGCAAGCGATGTAGCTGCTGCCATTCCAGGCAAACCAACTGTGGATGAAATTGCCGCACAAGCAGGTCACAACAAGGTGTCCATTAATATGGTATGGTTACTGATTTGTGGTTTCCTGGTAATGTTTATGCAAGCAGGTTTCGCAATGGTAGAATCTGGTTTAACACGTGCAAAGAATGCTGCACATACGATGTCCATGAATATGATGGTCTATGCTTTAGGTATGATCGGTTTCTTTATTAGTGGTTTCGCTATCATGTTTGGTGGCATTGGAGCATTAGGCACATTAGGTGGTTTTGGTGGACTAGCCCATGAATTTACAATAAACTTATTCGGTCATTCGTTTGGTTTGTTCGGAATGCAAGGCTTTTTTCTTGCTGGCGGTGAAAATTATGACGTTGCTGTTTTTGGATTATTCCTTTTCCAAATGGTGTTTATGGATACAACTGCTACAATTCCAACAGGATCTATGGCTGAACGTTGGAAATTCTCTTCTTTCGCTATCTATGGCATTATTGTAGGAGCTATAATTTATCCTATCTTCGGAAACTGGGTATGGGGCGGTGGCTGGTTGGCAACACTTGGCAGCAATTTCGGCTTAGGTCATGGAGTAGTTGACTTTGCTGGTTCTTCAGTAGTTCATATGACAGGTGGTGTGCTGGCGTTTGTAGGAGCATCCATGATTGGGCCTCGTTTAGGTAAATATAACAAAGACGGTTCGCCTAACGCAATTCCCGGACATAATATTCCTATGGCAGTGATTGGTTGTTTTATACTTGCTTTTGGGTGGTTTGGATTCAACCCGGGTTCAACACTTGCTGGAGGTGATTTAAGAATTAGTGTAATTGCAGTTAATACGATGATTGCTTCCGCATTTGGTGCTTTTGCTTCAATGATTTACATGTGGTTCTTTAAAACAAAAAAGCCGGATCCATCAATGATGATCAATGGAATGTTGGCTGGTTTAGTTGCGATTACTGCTCCCTGTGCCTTTGTTTCTGTACAATCTTCTGCTCTTATCGGCCTGATTGCTGGTGTTTTGGTTATTGAAGCTGCATTCTTCATCGAGAAAAAACTTAGAGTTGATGATCCAGTTGGTGCAGTTGCAGTTCACGGTGTAAACGGCATGTGGGGTATTATTGCCTTAGGCCTTTTTGCAGACGGATCTTATGGCGACGGATGGAATGGTGTTGCTGGTACAGTAAAAGGTTTATTCTATGGGGATGCTCCACAGTTCTTTGCGCAAATCATCGGAGTTTGTGTTAATATCATTTATGTAGCCTCCATTGGATGGATTGTCTTTAAAATAATTGACGAAATTGTTGGAAACAGAGTTAGCGCTCAGGACGAACTTGATGGATTGGATGTTCCGGAAATGGGAACTGAAGGTTATTCAGGCATGAAAATGGATAAAAATTCTGAAACTCCTTTATCAAGATAATCACTCGGATAGAATATTTTCTTTAAACAATTAAATTGTTCTTCTTTAGAAGAGACCTGTTGATGAACAGGTCTCTTTGCTTTTTAGTTAGGTTTCAAAAATAATTTGGTCAGTTAATATATTTCAAAAAAATAGGGGTGTTGCATGATAAAAGCATAAATAATTTAATTAGATCCTATAAAATTTGGGTGTAGATTAAATAATTGTATTAAAAACTTATAAAAACATTGCAATTTATGGGAACTGTTGTTTTTATTAATATTTTTGAAGTGTTGAAAAAATAAAGATTTCAGGAACTATCCATTCCTGCTTCTTAGCTAAATAAATTATAGTTATTATGAAAAAAATTGAAGCCATCGTACGTAAATCCAAGTTCGAAGAAGTACGGGTAGCATTGCACGAAGCCGATATCGATTTTCTCTCCTGGTGGGAAGTTAAAGGTCAGGGGACAGCAAAACAAGGTCTTATATTCAGAGGAATTTCTTATGATGTAAACACAATCGACCGTGTATTTATCTCCTTTGTCGTTCGGGATATTAATGTTGAGAAATCAATCAATGCCATTCTTAAAGTGGCTTATACAGGTGAAAGTGGCGATGGACGAATTTTTGTAAGCGAAATCGGTCAGTCGATCCGCGTCAGAACAGGAGACCATGGAGATGAATCGTTGTATGACAAAAATAATTCAAAAATATAAGTATTAAAGCGATGATAAAAAAATATCTGAAATACATCGGTTTACCAGTTGGATTATCAATGGTTTTACCAGTTCTTACTTTTGCACAGGATTCAACTGCAGTTGTTGCCAAGGCTGTTGAAGCAATCGTTCCGGCAGTGGCTGCCTCACCTGTTCCGTTTATTAGTGCAGGCAATACAGCATGGATGATTGTTGCAACTGCACTCGTGATGCTGATGACAATTCCTGGTTTGGCTTTGTTTTACGGCGGCCTGGTGCGTAGTAAAAATATTCTGAACATCCTGATGCAATGTTTTATCCTGACAGCTGTAATAAGCATCGAGTGGGTAGTGTTTGGCTACAGTAATGCTTTTGGCTCATCTACAGGTTTTTTGGCTCCCTATATCGGAGGATTTGACTGGGCTTTTCTGAATGGGATCGGAATTAACGACGTGAGTCCTTACTATATCTCGCAAGCGACAGAACGTATTCCTCATCTTGTTTTTGTAATGTTCCAATGTATGTTTGCTGTGATTACACCTGCCCTTATTATTGGAGCTTTTGCGGAACGCATTAAATTCCGCGGATTCCTGATTTTTTCTGTTCTTTGGGCAATTCTTGTCTACAATCCCGTTGCTCACTGGGTATGGTCAGCCGATGGCTGGTTGTTTAAACTGGGCGCGCTCGACTTTGCCGGAGGAACTGTTGTTCATATCAATGCAGGTATTGCCGCTTTGGTGATGGCAGTGATGCTTGGAAAACGCAAATTGCCAAGTGGTCAGCATATCACTCCTCCGAATAACATCCCTTTCGTTGTGATTGGCGCCGCTTTACTTTGGTTTGGTTGGTTTGGTTTTAACGCGGGAAGTGGATTGGCCGCAGACGGACTTGCGGCAAACGCGTTCCTTGTAACACACATTGCTGCTGCTTCTGCCGCACTATCCTGGGCGCTTCTTGACTGGTTTATTAACAAGAAACCTACCGTAGTCGGTATATCTACAGGTGCTGTTGCCGGTCTTGTTGCCATTACACCTGCAGCTGGTTTCGTTGGAGTAGGAAGCGCCATCATCATTGGATTGCTCGTTTCTGTATTTTGTTTCTTCATGGTCAGCGTTGTCAAAGGTAAACTTGGATACGATGACTCACTTGATGCTTTTGGTGTTCATGGTATTGGCGGAATCTGGGGGGCCATTGCAACCGGTCTGTTTGCATCTCCACTTATTCAATCAGCTTACAGCGGAGCATTTGCCGGAAATCCAAAACAGTTGGGAATTCAGTTGATCGCTATTGGTGCCACTATTCTTTATTCTGGCGTTCTTACTGTAATTCTGTTTAAAATAGTTGAGAAAACGTTAGGTATTCGTGCCACTGAAGAAGAAGAGATCTCAGGTCTTGACATCACACAACACGACGAAATTGCATACAACGACGCCGATTAATACTTTTAAGTTGTTCTTCATTGAAAAGCCGGGATTTGTCTCCCGGCTTTTTTTTTATTTTATGAAGAAAAAACCTGGGCTGAAATGTAAGATAAAGAATAAAATAACAATATTTGTACTCACGATATAAAGGATAAATTTTCCTTGTACCTGGAAAAATATAGTAATCTATTCATAAAATCTTTTGTTCATGAAAAAAATTGAAGCTATTGTTCGCAAGACAAAATTTGAAAGTGTGAGAAAGGCATTGCATGAAGCTGATATCGATTTTCTCTCATGGTGGGAAGTAAAAGGGCAGGGTACAGCAAGACAGGGATTGATTTTCCGGGGTGTTGCTTACGATGTCAATACCATTGATCGCGTTTTTCTCTCTTTTGTTGTGAGAGATATTAATATGGAGAAATCGATAAATGCTATCCTTAAATCTGCCTATTCAGGTGAAAGTGGTGACGGACGAATTTTTGTTTCCCAAATTGAGCAATCGATTAGAATCAGAACCGGTGATCATGGCGATGAATCGCTCTATGACAATGATGCTAAGGAATAGGATTGATCTTTTTTTCGAAAGTTACGAATTTCGCATTTAATATAGCATAAGGTGATTGCATCGCAAATGCACTGATATTATGCCTGGCATTTGCGCAATTGGCAAGCACTTGTTCATCGGTCAGGATATCCCTCAGCACAACGAAATTGCCTATATCGAATCGGTGGAGTTCTAATCAATTTTGCTTTGCTCTTCATTTAAAAGCCGGGATTTATCTTCCGGCTATTTTTATGTAAAACGAGCATGGGACAAATACCGCAAAAGAAGATGAATCGAAGATCAGCGAAGCTAATTAATAATCAGCGAAGCTAATTGAAAATTGGCGTAGCCAATAAACTCATGCGAGTTCTATGAGTGGGTACCTGGAATTTACGGAATTATGCACTTCGATCCCAAAGATATACTGCAACTTAATACTAATATATACGAATGAACTATTTTGCTGACGGACTTGTTTGTCTTTTATAATTTTAATGATTTGAATAGACCTGTTACAGGTAAATTCTTGTTTATTCCTGATGATCCATCCTATGAAAGTTATTCTATATGTGCTTTTTACCTGTTCAGCGTTCTTATCCTTTGAATCATGCAATCAAAAACCTAAAGTAATTAGTCCGGCAGATAAGGTTACCTACGAAAGAGATATTAAACCATTACTGGCAGTTTCGTGTAAACCCTGCCATTTTGATAACGGTATAAGTCCCTATAAATTTGAAAATTATGAGGCCGTAAAATATAAAATAGAAATAATTTTAAGCAGGGTAAATAAAGAGCAGGGCGCTAAAAAATTTATGCCAAAAGACGGGACCAAATTGTCACCAGAAACAATTGAAATCCTACGTAAATGGGTATCCGATGGGACACTTGAACAATGAGAAGTTTTTAATCGATAAGTGAAATGGCGTGCATTTCATGTTTTATGTTTATTTTTCGATTCGTCTATGTTTGTTTTCGGTTCGGTTTTGACTCAATTTAGAGTTTCTATTCGTTCATGGTTAGTTCATGCTTCGTTCATGGTTCCTTTTTGCACTTGTCAGGCGATCATTTGGCTTTTAATAAAAAAATATTATTTCAACTTGACTAAAAAAGAAAGCCATCTCAATTTTACTGTTGAGATGGCTTCTTTAAGAATCAAAATAGTGTGTTTAAAGATTTCGCCAACAATTTATAGCCGATAAACCTTCTTACTAATCCTATTTTACAAATACATCGACTTGTTTAAGGTAATCATTTCCATGCCATTTCCCGTCGGTAAGGAACAACAGGTAACGGCACTTCAGGTTATCCTCAAATTCCATCGAAGTACCCGATGCACCCATTCCACCCCGGCCACCGGCGCCATAAACACCGACATACTTCCATCCGTTTGTCTTTGGATCGCCGCTTGCGATGGTGCTGTTATCGGAACTCCAAATGCTGAATACCTGGTTTCCACGTCGTCTGAACTGGTCGATGTAAAAGTTGATTTTATCAATGGATACCGATTTCTGAAGATCGATCACAAATCTGCCTTCTCCATTATCAAACCAGATGGTATCTGCCAAATTACCTGACTCCGAATCAAGAATCTGATTGATATCCATTTTGACATCCTGGTATTCTTTTCCCTCAGCTGATTTGCCTGTCGCGTAATAAACAGCAGTGACTTTGTTGCCCGATTTAACATCGGCATAGTCTGTGGTTGATGGAGGTGTTTTAACAACAACGGTATCCATTCCAATGCTCTTCAGATAAGCTTTGAAACGTGGATTGTCGAGGATCCGTTTTTCAAGGTCCCGGTTGAACAGTGGCTTTTGAACGAATTTCAGTGGCTGAAGCTCAGGGGTCACATACTCTTTCACCCTCAACTGAACTGGTTTATTATCCTTGAAGTCATCATATAGCGGCTGCAAAGGCGCTACATCACTGTTGGTATTATTAGCAACTGTGATTGCAAAGATCTTGATCTTGTCGTTGTTTGGAAGCGTAACCGATTTAACTCCCTTTGGAAGGTTCACTTCATATTTGTATAAATAGCTGTACTGATAGGCGTCGTTGGCCTTTGGCGAATGACGGTGCGAAGCATACCAGGCAATATTGTCGCGTTTGGAGTAGGCATTTGTAATTTCAGCGACCTTCATATCGTTGAAGTAGAGTTTACGGCCATAGTGTTGTCCGATCCACCCTGTCCAATCCTGAACGGCAAGTTTAACAGTCTGTTTCCCAACTTTCAGACTACCTTCGGTATCTTGAGTTGCAGTAGCAAGGATATACATTTTGTTAAAATCACCTGAAGGGAGGTTTATTACTTGTCCCTTGGCAGACACCATGTTGTTTTGACCATCGGCGCTCGTTCCGATTTTAAAGCTGATGTCCTCGCTTGTGACTTCTGCCGGAATTAATTCGGCAGGAATTGTAAGTCCGTTTACCAGGTTGCCGTCAGTTCTGTTTTTGTCGAAGCTGATCGCATCTTCATTATACGGGATTGCCACGTTTTGCTGAACAGGTTTTGCCAGGGCGATAGCGGATTTCTCAAATTTAACTGCGAAACTGCGCATCATGAATTTTGTCATATCGAAATTCAACGTTCCGTTTGCGAAATTAGCTGCACCAATTTTTATTTCCTGTCCATTGATTTCGTATGCATCGACGATCTTACCCGGAAAGCTCACCGAAACGCCGTTTGCATCTTTGCCATACAATTCGTTGAAGCGCACGACGTAATAGTCGCTTTCCTCCGCTTTTTTGAAGGCCATCACGTCAACCTTATTCGTATTGATTTTGAGCAGCGATATCTCTTTCCCAATTGCTCCGTCGTGTTTCGATGTTTCGAATCCGATCAGGGGAGCGTTCATAAAATTACCCTGCCATGGTGTCTTTGCATAAACCCAGTCACCCGAATGTGCATAAATTCCGTATTTAAACTCGTGAATTCCCCAATCCTGTGAACCCTGGTAAACGTACGAATTTGCTTTTGGCGTGTACATTAATGTGAGGCGCAACGTGTTGTTATCAGGCTTGTCAGAACCATATTTACAGTCTTCCAAAATAGAAACACCATAATTATTGGGTCTGTCGGTGATGTCGATCCATTTTCTGGCCGGCACTTCAAATTTAACGTCGTTGTTAGTTGTACGTTGAATAGCAGCCGTATTGAGGCCATAAGTTGCGAACTCGTTTGTAACAGTGGTCGGGAAAGCTGCTTTGAGACTTACTTCTTTCGACTGCCAATCGATTTTGTTGTTCACTTCGATGACTTTACCTGCCTCACCTGCTGCAAGACTGATAATTTGTGTGATTTCGGAGTTCTGTCCTTTTTTGGTGACTTCAAGTGCCACGCGGACAGGTCCCTGTTCTACAACCTTAACCGTAACGTCTTTATTCATAAAGTCAAAAGGGGGATTTTTACGGTCGTTCCAATCCATGTTCCAGGAAGGCCATTGCGACGGACGTTCCTGTTGGAATTGCAGTGAAGCAGGTTTGGCGAGCACTTCTTTCAACGCTTTTTTGTCAAAGATGCTTGCGATATCGCCATTTGCATCGATTTTCACTTTGAAATAGTCGTTTTCGAGTGAATCTTTTGATGCGGTCATTGTTGTAGGAGCGACCGCTTCTTTGGTTTCGCGAACATCATAGACGGCAAGTCCTGCTGAAGGAAGTTTCGCGAGGAAAATAATTGTAAGCTTTTTACCGTCTGATGCAATGATCTGCGAGGAAACAGTGTTTCCATTTCTGTCGACAACTTTGACGTTGGCAGGAAGTTTTGCATAGCTGAGTTCTGCAGTAACGACATCTTCGCGTTCGGTGGCCACCGGATTGTAAACAACGATCGCTTTACCTTCAACCTGTGTATTAAGTCCCTGTGCAATTGCGCTTACCGAGTTTTTCAATACTTCGGAGAAACCATTCATCGCGACAAACTCGTCGTTCCATGCGTAGTCATATGCCAGCGGGGTACTTGTTCCAGGAAGAATATCATGAAACTGACTGCCAAGAACCAGGTCCCATGAATTATTGATTTTATTCATCGGATAAGCAGCTCCGCCCATCCAATCGGCAACCGATGCGAGTTGTTCTGCTGATTTGGCCAGTTGTTCATTTTTCCGGTTGGCGCGTTTCATAAACGACTGAGAGGTCATTGATCCTGCGCTGTGTTCTGTAAGGAGTAAGTCGCCTGCAAAAGTTGGCAGCTTTTCACGAAGGGCTGGGGTGATGTCTTTAAATAGCTGATCGGAAGAGGTTAGAACAACTTTGAAGTTACTGTCGTCATGTTTGAGGCTTCCAACTGCATTTATAACATCCTTTTCTCGTGGAGCACCACCAATATCGCCCGTTCCGTAATAGCGGAAGTCGAAATTAATGCCATACTTGCTGACATTACTTTCCATTCGTGCTGTCCACTCTTTGTCTTTGTCGAGTCGTTCAACAACACTACCTCCATAATTGGTTGCATTCAATGCTGACACTAATCCTTTGCCATCGGGTCCTTCCCAGATACCAACATTAAAAGGGACACCATTCGTTGAACGCCATGTCAGTTTCTGGGTAGAAAAGCCTAAAAGACCTGCATGGTTCCATACTGAAGGGAGGGTGGCTACAAACCCAAAACAGTCGGGAAGCATGTAGTCATAGCTCTCTTTGTTGAACTCCCTTTTAAAATAGAGATTTCCATAAAGCACCTGGCGCAGAACTGACTCCGAAGATGAAATATTCACTTCGCCTTCGTCAACCGACGAGCCGGAAATAAACCAGCGGCCTTGTTTAATATACTCAGCTACTTTTTTATATGAGTCGGGATAGTATTCCTTCATCATATTGTAGCGGCGCGATCCGGTAAAGTTGAATACATAGTCGGGATACTTTTCGAGGAGCCGGAAGTTGTCTTCCATCGTGTTCTTGATGTATTCATTGATCGTTGTCGGGTATTCCCAGTTCCATTCGGTGTCGAGATGGGCGTAGCCAATGGTGTACAGTACTTTATCTTTGGAGATATCGTACTTCTCTCTTTTTTCGATCTGCTGTGCAAACATTAAAGCAGGAAAAATAAGACTCCCGATAAGGAGTAGACAAAAGCGATTTTTCATTATGTTTTAAATTGATGATATAAATTGTGAAATAGACTTTTCTTTTCGATATGCTGAATTGCTTTAAATTTTGCTGATAATTTATGCTGACATTTTTTCCATGGAATTGATTACTAAACACGCTACTATGTTGTTACCCTATCGAAAAACCGAAGAAAAAGGAATTATTTTCAACCCTTTTTAAAAGAGGTTGGTAATCAGTCAAATTTGATCGGCATAATTTCTTTTACGCGAAAATGGACAAAACGAGACACGAACAATGAAGTGCGGCGAACATTATTTTAAGACTTTCAAAAAGGTTGCATTTTATATTTTAAAACTGTGAATAGATTACTGTACCGTTGGTGTCCGGTTAATATTTGCCAAATTGCTTCAAACGCCTATTTGGCTTAACCTCTACGAGGTAAACTGCGTTTGGGGCTTGATTTTACTATAATACTAAATCTCCTACGGAGAAACTTCCGCAAAGCGGATAAGGTATTGTAGATCAACACGATTTTGATTCTTTTTTCCGCGTAGCGGATAAACATTTTTATTTACCGGACAACAATGTTACCATATATCAAGCATAATATATTTTCCGCAGACCCTGGCCAGACCTAAATCAGTTAGGTGTTGGCGTTTCTCTGTCAGGAGTTTGCCTATTTCTATTAAGTGTTGTGGTCTATCTGTTAAGTGTAGAGGTCTACCTATCAAGTGTTGAGGTCTACCTGCTAGGTGTTGGGGTCTATCTGGCAAGTGTCGGGGTCATTCTGTCGGGTGTTGATGTCGATCTGCCGGGTGTTGGGGTCAATCTGTTAAGTGTTGGGGTCGATCTGTTAAGTGTTGAGGTCAACCTGCCGGGTATTGAGGTCGATCTGTTAAGTGTTGAGGTCGACCTGTCATGTTAGCCTGACACCCTGTCATGAAAAGGAATATTTATGTTGTGTATTTAGTGTTTTTAACAGGTTTTCCACCCGTTCTGTGAGGCTCGTGTGGTTTTCTGCCTGCTTTGCCTCCATTCTGTTGCAACGGGGTGTGGACCCGTTTGCCGGAGGCATTTCTTTGAAACGATCCATTAAAAAAACCGGAAATGCCACATTTCGTTTGTGATATTCCCGGCTACCTGTATTTACCCGCTGTCAGTTAGTCTTCCGTATCCGGTTTATTCTTAAGGGTTTTGCCCTTCCCAAAATCATTGATCAAACGGGCTTCCTTGTATTCGCGGATAAAGGTACCATCCTCCAGAAATCCTTCAATAAGATCATCGAGAATGTCAAATTGATGACGTATCCCGCTGATATTATTTGATATATCTTCACCGAAGGAGGATTTTGAGATGTTGGTATTGCTTCTGTTGTCGATATGGTTCTGATACTCGGCGATCAGGTTGTCGATCGCCTTAATTTCGTCAGTAGCTACTTTAAAAGAGCCAAGGTTTTCGAAGTGTTTAACCGCAAGTTCGGAAATGCCTTTGCAACGGTTGATCACTTTTTTTTCGGGCCCGGCCGCTAAAGAATTAGCAGATACGTCCACCAGTGGAATCAGTTCCAAGAGTCCTTTTTTCTTCGCGTATCCACTGATTTTTTTACTCAGCTTGCAGGTTTTAGTTACAAGACTGTCGAGTGTGCTGTCTTTGGCAGCTGTGAAACCCTTGCCCGATAGTCCGGACTCTGCTGCTCCCATTGCCGAAATGCCGGACCGTTTCTCCTCAATCACTTTAATCACTTCAACAATTTCGGGCTCATTTTCCCAAAGATTCATGCCACGACGCATATGAGATGTTACTCGATCGGTCATGGTTAAAAAATTAAAATCTGTTTGTTTCATAGTTTAAAAAATTACATTTATTAAAAATAAAACCTCATAACAATAAAATAAATTTTAATTAAAGCGGGTAAATATCAGGATGTTGAAAGTTACGATTTATATTTCAAATAAATATTAGTTGAGTTAAAAAATTTTTTTTCAATTTAAAAAACGAGTATTTATTATTCACAGAGATTTATTTTGTCAGTAATTTACCAAATGTGTTGCAATTCAAATTACCGAATTTCTCATTTTTAAAATAAATTATCAGAAACAATAAAGGCTGTCACGGTGAAGAAACAGCCTTTAATATTGTAAAAGTGCAGTCTAATTATAGTTCTGCTCAGCCTCTAATTCGCGATCCAGGACAACCGGTATTGCAGCCAAAGCTTTAAATTCGCCCAGATGAGTATAAGTGGTATTTTCAGGAGTTGCCAAAATTCGCACCTTAATAAATTTTGAGGAAATCGGAGTATCGACCATTTGTTGAAATTCAGCAGTTACAGGATCAACTGCGAGAGCTGGCAGAGACGCCCATTGGGTGGTCCAGGTTATTCCATCTGCGCTGCTTTGAACATCCCACTGATTTGGACGACCGCCGGTACTACTTCCCTGACGCATCCAGTATTTAAAACCACCAAATAATATCTCACTGTTAAAGTTAATCTGTATCCAGTGTGGTAATGGGGCAGTGCCGCTTGACCATGCTGTATGCCAATATGTTGAAATGTTGCCGTCAATAAGATTTGTTTTTGGTCCTTCGGAAGACTCCTGGGTGTACGTCGTTAACATTGAGTAAATTAAAGGTATTTCAGCATAGGTATAGCTAATCTCAATCGCCCTTCGAATTGGCGTAACCGGTCCGGCAGATAAGATGGCTCCACCGACGTCATTTTTATTGAATGACTGAACCTCGAAAGTATAATCAATTTTGTTGAGCAGGCCCGTAATTAAACACGAATCAGTAAATGTGCTGGCATTTGTTTTGATTACGCGACCATTTTTGATGTACCTTACCTGAATATACCGCATATTGGTATCTGCAGGTAATACCCATTTTATTAC